>JAEEGK010008639.1_pt1 | contig 23979 bp, 21 predicted proteins | sample 8958771 | NCBI WGS metagenome assembly JAEEGK01 (sample SAMN16246547, study PRJNA631951) | gut metagenome | biome: gut microbiome; feature: rumen; material: SC-attached | host: Bos | place: Iran: Karaj | collected 2018-10
GTTACATGGTTACAACTGTAACCGTAACCATTCAGTGTGTACTACCCTAGAAAAAGTTGAATGGTTTTTACTTTAACCCTGCCATAGGTTGAATGCCTTTTAGGTACCTAAATAAGTATATAGATTGCAACGCGTAATCATATAGATTATAACGCGTAATCATATAGATTACGGAAAAGAATCATATAGATTAGACTTCTTGTTTGCCTAGTAGGCTATATTGATCTCGCCCGTCAGCCACTTTGATGTGCTTAGTAAGCGACGGAGTAGAGCAATCTCCGCGACTATCGTGACCAAAGTCACGAACGAGCGACATCAAAAGGGCCGACGGGCGAGAACAAAGTCAATAGTACGCTGTATATTCGTAGGAGAAGAGTGTGCTAGTCTTCGTCAAGCTCCAGAATATAGTATTCGTAGGGGGCGAGCGTGATGGAAGTGTTGAGCTCCACATCGCGATCGAGCATCTCATCCTCCACTTCCTTGCCCTGCCACTGCTCAGGAATGGCGGCCTCAGAGGGGTTGTTGCGTACGTTCACGAGGACGAGGAAACGCTCCTTGGCATCGCTCTTCTCGAACACCAGCACATCCTGGGCGGGATAGGTCGTCAGCTGCCCCTTGCGCAGGGCGGGATGCTCGTTATAGAGATGGATGAGAGCCTTATACTCTTGGTAGAGGGAAGCATTGGCCGTCCAGTCGACGGGTACGTAGTGGAAGAAGTTGATGGGAGTGGGGTAGCCTACCTCCTGCGATCCGTAGATGAGAGCTCCGCCATGCAGGAAGACGGTGGCGACATAGGCAGCCATAGATCCGCGCTCGTTGGTGAACTCCACGACGGGCGTGGCTTCAGTAGAGTGGTCGTGGTTGGTGGTGAAGCGCATCTTCACTTTGCCGACAGGCAGATTCTCATACTCGGCACGGTCGGCCTGGATGAGATATTCGGCTGGCATGCCGTTCTGGAAGACGTGGAGCAGGGAGTCCTTGAAGTCCCAGCCGTAGTTCATGTCGAAGCCTCCGACGGTGAAGTTGTCGACGTTCTTGCCCTCGGCCAGCATCACGATCTTACGGGGCTGTGCAGCCTGGCGCAGTTCGTCGATGGCTTCTTTCCAGAAGTCGGCAGGCACACCGTCGGCCACGTCGCAGCGGAAGCCGTCGATGCCCACCTCAGTGATCCAGAACTTCATCGCGTCGATCATGGCGCGCCGCATGTCACGGCTGTCATAGTTCAGGTCAGCCACGTCGAGCCAGTCCCAGGGACGCGGATGGATGATGGTGTCGGTCTCTTCGTCGTGAGTGTACCAGTCGGGATGTTCCTTCAGCCAGGGATGATCCCATGCGGTGTGGTTGGCTACCCAGTCGAGGATGATGGCCATCTGATGTTCGTGACATACCTGGGTGAGGTGTTTGAAGTCGTCGATGGTGCCGAACTCAGGAGCCACTGCCGTGTAGTTGCTGATGCAGTAGGGTGAGTTCTTGCCTTTCTCGATGCCGATGGGATAGATGGGCATGACCCACATCACGTTGACACCCAGGTCACGGATGCTGTCGATGCGGTCAGCCACGGCAAGCAAGGACTTTTCAGGTGCAAACACACGAGGATTGACCTGATACATGGCGATGTCGTCGACGGCTGGGAGTACGAAGTTGTCGCTTTCTTTCTTTGACTTGGGGTCGCAGGCTGTCAGCACTAGAACGGCTGAGCAGATGATGGTAAGTAGTTTCTTCATGTGGTTAATGAGTTCAAAATGCGTTGATAAGTTTTGTTTGTGCAAAGATAGGAAGATAATTCTTCATGATACCCTTATCCGACTCAAAATGCGTAAGTTATCTTGCGTAAACGGTTGCACACCCATGAAGCAATGAATCCCAATGGCTCAATTCTATCTTTGCATGATGAACTATATCTAGCCTATTGCAGATGGAGCCTCAAGCCTAATTTGATGGCAGGAGTCCAAGGATGCTTCTTGTAATAATGCTCCAGCGAGGTGCCGTCGTCGAAGTAATAGCCGAGGGAGGGCTCCATATAGATACCGAACTGAGGGCTGAGGGAATACTCCGCACCTGCAGCAGCATTGACCGACCATTGCCAAGGCTTTTCGTTCTCGTGTTTTATCGAAGTGTCATAACGCAGACATTTCTCCACCATCACATCGCCTGCAACATAGACTTGGAAGCGCCTATTTGCCCACAACTGCCAGCTTACTCCAAGAGGAACACCGAGATAATGCAGCTTCTGATCGTGGGTTGCATACATATAGCGTGTTATGTAGAACTTTGAATAGAGATAGGTGTAGCTGATGCCGCTATGTAGGGATAGGCGAGGGGTCAGCTGGTAATTCAGGCTCAGGCCAAAGCGTATGGGAAGGTAGTGCTTCGACACGAATTCCGTTAAACCGTCAGATGAGGTGACATTAGATGACTCATTCGCCTTGATTGGTAAGCTTGATAAATCTATATCCGTCAGATGCCCCCAACCAGTCTCATAGAAATTTTCCAGCCGGTCCATGCGCTGGGAGGTGTTGGCAGCGAGAAGTCTGCCGGAGGTATTTACACCTACCGTCCACTTATTCGTTGATGGTTTTGAGGATTGTGTCGCGGCCCATTCCTCTAATCCGGTCTCATGCCTCACTGGCCGTTGTAGTGGCTCTTGTCTCTGCTCTTCTGCCGAGGGCATTTCTTGCATCGTCTTTTCATCATCCTGTTTTGTTTCTTCACTTGTGGTAGGCTCCTGTTGTTTTGTCTCGTCTTGTTTCTTCGTGGTAGGGGAGGACTTGCTCTTTTGGGTGATGGCAATGGTGGGAGTAGTTGTTGGAGGCTCCTTCTCCTCCGCATTGGTTCCCGTTGCCTGCTGAGATGTCACCTGCTGAGAGTCGGCATTTGCCTGCATAGGCTGTTCGTTATCATTACTATCATGGAAGACGAAGAAGCCTATAAGTGCCAAGACAGCAGCTGCAGCCGCCCAGTACCACCGCCGATTTCCTCTTGAAGGAATGGGGGAGGCTTCCATCTGCTTGCTGATGCCTTCCCAAAGTCCTGCGGGGGCAGCTTTCCGATGTCCCGACAGCTTTTGTTTCATTTTTTCAGTCCATTCTTCTCTCATTGTTTTTTATTGATGAGTTTCATGATGCTTCTTGATAATCGCTGTTTGGCATAATAGAGTTGAGAGGCCGATGTTGCCTCCTTGATGCCCAGCAACTCGGCAATCTTCTTATGGGAATAACCTTCGAAGACATAGAGATTGATCACCGTTCGGTAGCCGTCGGGCAGTTCGCTGATGAGCTGGTGCAGCTCGTCGGCAGTGATGTGATCAGGCTCAGGCTCCTCGTCTGACATCTGCAAAAGGGTAGCCTCATGGAGGTCGGTGAACTGCAACCGTTTGCGCCCTCGCAGGAAGTGGAGTGCTTCGTTCACTACAATCTTCACAAGCCAACCTCGGAACGACGGCTCGTCGCGATACTCGAAGGTCGCCATCGACGTGAATATCTTCACGAAGCTGTTCTGCAGCACGTCCTTCGCGTCTTCGTCGGAAGGCACATAGCGATAGCAGACCGATGAAAGCTCCTCAACGTACATCTGATAGAGCTGGCTCATCGCCCTCAGGTCTTTCTTCTGTATGCGCTCAACGAGTTGTTCGACCATCTTTCTTCCTCTTGTCTACTATAATAATCCAAAAACGCGCAAATCTTTTATGGATTTGCCAACTATTATGATTCTTTAACGCTTTACCATACAAGATTTCTCCAAATACCGTATTATATTTGCAGAATGAATTAAAAAACAATGATAACATGAAAAGTAAACTATTGTGGATGAGCCTGCTTCTGCTAATACTGGCTGGATGCAGCAGCGATGATGATGAAACGGTTGATGGCATTGTTTGCATGGGTGGTGGTGTCGTCTATGATGGATATTTATACCAGCAGATAGATGAGACTAACCCATTGTCCGTGTTCTTCGGAGCAGAACTACATCAGCCTCGTTGGGACCAATATGGGAATGAGCACAAGTCTTTTTTCGAGCAAGGCGAGTGGAATGACGAAAGTGTTTTGGTCATCATTAGCCGAGAGGAGTTTCAGAAGGCTTATATGGGAACGAAGGAGTTGCCCGATGTAGATTTCAATCAGTTCACGCTCGTTATCGGCAAAACTTGGGGCAACGACGGTTCTTACGGACTCAGCAATGTTGTCCTCCGAGATATGGGGCTCACGTATGAACTGGAAACTCAGTTGATCCACCATATTAATCGAGCTGCTTTCGATGCTATCCAGCCAATCTTCTATTGGCGTTTATATTCGAAACTGTCGAAAAAAGCGATGATTATCAAACGCACTGTGACAGATGTATATGACTAATCATTTAGAATGAATATGAAAGAGTATACGTTTTGGATGAGCCTGCTTCTGCTGATGCTGGCAGGATGCAGCAGCGATGATGATATAATAGGATACGATGCTGAGTATCAGATTAAATACTACAGTCAGCCACCCTATGCTAATAGTGAGCAAGGTACTGAGTATTACAGACTGACACCCAACGCAAAAGCACCCTACGAGCTATTGGTAATTCCTAAGAACGAGAAAGGCAGAAAAGTCCTTGAACACATGGCCGAAAAGGAAGATGGTGTCATACTGAATTTCTCTCATCATGCATATTACTATAACCAACCCGAGAAAGACTCCATTGACCATTATTTCGTGACTTCCACCCAGTATTTTGAATGTCCTGACCTCTATGTGTCGGATAATTATTTTTTTCCCAAAGATAGTGGTGTTAGAGAGGGAGACTACTGCCGGGTTATGTCCACAATCACTGTTAAATTAAAAGAAGGGGCAGACGTTAAGAACCTCGATAAGGAATACAAAAATGTGATGACGCTTATATGTACGAGATACAGAGATAAAGCCGGCTTGACAAGATATATATTCAACTGTCACCTCAACAACTCATACGAGGTGCTTTACTTAACTGAAAAGCTTAATAAGCACAAAGATGTCAGTTGGGCCGATGCCCATATGTACTACCCCGTCTATTTCGCTTCTAGGCAACTATATTCATATAGGTTTTAGTCATCCAGCTTGCGGACTTAGCTGATGCCCGTCAGACTCTTTGCTGATGCTAGCCAGCCTTGAGATAAAGTAAAACAAGTTGTTTTACCTTCGCTCGAGGCTGACTTTGGTGACCAAAGTAGGCCACTTTGACAAGTAAAACAAGTTGTTTTACTTTATCGCGTCTATGCCTTTGGTTGGCAAGGGCAGCTACTGGGCAGACCGAAGTTCCATACTAGCGACCTCAAAGTGGCCTTCGGGCATCTTTCAAAAGGCAATGTCGCTGATGCCTAATCGTTTTATGGAAATAAAACAAGCGAGCCGTAGCAATAAGCGGCTCGCCTGATAGTAATCTAAGTTCTTTGTTACCTCTTGGTGATGATGCAGTGTGCTTTCGTCTCGCAGAGCGGATAGAACTCAATGTGAACATCTCCCGAGACGCTGACGGGGATATTGTCATTAGAGCCGTTGATGATGTTATCGGCTGTACCACCCCAGTTACCGTCTTCAGTATCCCAAGTGCCATTACCCTTGAACTTGATGACACCGGCCTCGGTGAAGGTAGCATCACATTCCCAACAAAGCTTGTCGAAGTTGTAGGTCATCTCGACACCTTTGTCCCAGTCGTTATTCACTGCACTGCCAACAACGAATACACTCTTGATGGGTGTAAGCTTGTAAGTCATATCGGCTAAATTGACATCTGCACGATAGAATCCCGGTTCAGGCATGATATTGCCGGAATTGCCATCATCAATCAGCGTGCCGGTAAGGCCGTCGGCATTGAGCGTACCCGTTCCATAGTTGCCATTGTCCCAGTTGTCGGCTGCACCACGCAATTTGAAGGCACCCTTTCCGTCTGTCCAGCTGTCTTCTTTGGCATAGAAGAATCCGGTATAGATGCCATTGCCGTCAGCGCAGTAGAGTGGCTGCTCCGTGCCTCCCCAGCCATTGTTCACACCAGCCTCGTAGATGTACTGCTGGAAGTTCAGCGGGGTGATGACGTAGGTCATGTCGGCCATGTTCACCTGGAAGCGGTAGAACTTAGCCTGCCCGTCGACGTGGAAGGAATGGTCGCCGTCGAGGTTGTAGCGGCGGTCGAACGAGCCGCTGAGGTCCTCGCTGGCACCTGTGGTGCCGAAGAGTTTGTTCCATGTGCCTTCGGCCACGGCGTCGATAGCTTCCTTATCGCCAAAGGCGAACCAGAGCTCACTACCCGTGCTCTCAATGGTATAGGTGAAGACGGGGTCGTCGACCACGCTGGCGCTGCTGTGCGAGAACGGCATGGTCATAGCCGACTCAGCATTCCACTCGCCGGGTCCGCCGATGAGGTAGTAGGCCTCAGCGATGTTGACAGACTCTACCTTGAAGGTGTACTCGAGCATGTTGAGCGTCACCTTGATCTTCTTCGGACCGGCAGGTACGCAGAACGAGTTGTCGCCTCCCAGGTTGTAGCGGAAGTCAATCTGTCCCTCAGTGGCCTGGCTGTTACCACCCACGATGCCGAGCAGCTTGCTCCAGTCACCGTTGCCGATGGCGTCGCAGGCAGCGTCGTCACCAATGGCAAACCAAGTGTCGCCCTCGGCGGCAGCATCGAAGATGACGGTGAAGATAGGATCCTCATAGACATCGGCTCCGCTGTGGCTGAACTTGATCATGCGCTCGGTGGCTGAGGACTGCCAGTCGTTGGGACCGCCGATGAGATAATAGGCTGCCGAGATGTTGGCACGGTTCTCAGGGGTGAAAGCCACCTTCTGAGTGCCGTAGTAGTTGTTGCCAGGAGTACCGACGATGGTCACGGCCTCACCGCCAGTGACGGTGTAGAGCAGCGTGCGCAGGTAGAGGTCGGTAGAGGCCGGGTTCTTGGTGATACTGCCAAAATAGGCATCACTAAGAGCTGAAGGCATCACGGTGATGACGTTCTTTTCGTTGACGTTGGCGTCAAGGGTGACGACCTGTGAGAAGTCCTCATTACGTGAGATCTGTACCTCGGCCTTCATCTCAGTGTTGGCGGGCAGCGGTGATGCCAGGTTGATGGTACCGATGGCAATGGGCTGCTCTTCCTCAGCGGCAAGCAGGTCGACGAGGTTGATGGTCGAAGCTGATGGTGCGACGCTGACGGCATTGGCCGGGAATGCGTTCTCAGGAGCATTCGTCTGAGGCACGAACTCAGTGGGGAAATCGTCGTTACATGCGGCGAATCCCATTGTGAGCAAGGCCATCATATATAAGCTAGTCTTTTTCATCTTTTCTTTTGTCTTTGGGAGGCGGGCAACGGTTTGACACGGTTCCCGCCTCTGGTTAAACATTACTTCTGCTTACAATCACTTAACGGTTTCGAATGTGACAGTGTTCTTGTTCATGTCGACGGTCATCTTGAGCTGTCCTCCAGCCCAGTCGTCGAACTCCCACGAGCCCTTACCGTTCACGGCAGGACCAGTGTACTTGCCGTCGGCATCGAAGTCGCATACGATAGGTGCGTCGTCGACCTGAGTACCATACGAGTTGCCGCCATCCCAGCCGGTGAGCTTGGTGTAGAAGCGGAACTGGAGCATGCCACCAGGAATGTCGAATGTACCGACAAAGACGTTGCTGCCTATCTCAGTCTCCATGATGCGCCAAGCAGCAAGTGCCTCGGCATTGCCCTTGGCGGGTTCTGTCCATCCTGAGCAGTTACCAATGACATAGATGCTTGCCAGACCCTTGATGCTGTTGTCAGGACGCATCGACTTGAAGGTGACGGCGTTCGAATAGATGCCTGTGCCTTCGATAGACTCCTTGGCAGTGGTCTGAATGTCGGCATAGACACGGAAGGCCACTTCGAGATAACCGGGATCTGTCCAGTTGTTCTCGTCGGTGATGCCGTTGATGTGATTGATGCTCTGAGAAATCTCCTCACCGCTGAGGGTAGCTGAGCATGAGGTGAATGCTGTCTCCAGGAACCTTGCACTTCCGTTGTCCTCAGTGTCCCATTTGGTGTTGCCACCCTGTACCAGGCCGACCTGCACCTTGTAGTTCACAACGGTGTTGACGAAATAGTTGGGCTGCGACCAAGTGAGGTTGATCTTGTTGTCCTTGAAGATGTCGATGTACTGGTTAGCCAGTGGCGAAGCGTTCAGCACGAACTCCGTGGGCGCATTGGCTGGTCCCAGTACGGGGTTGTCGTCGCGGTCCGAGTCGCAGGCTGTGAACATCATGGCGATGGCTGCAAACAGCAGACCGGTCTTGAAATATCTTGCTTTCATAACTATATTCCTTTTCAATGTTCAATATTAATAATCAATGATCAATATCCCGGGTTCTGCTGGAGGTTCGTGTTCGACATGACATCGCTCGAAGCCAGTGGGAAGAGGTTGTACTTGGCATCGACAGCATGGGGTGTACCCACGTTGCTGTTCATGCCCTTGTGGCTCCAGAGGTATTCGGCCGTGGTGAGCTGGTTGAAGCGCACCAGGTCGGAGCGGCGATGGCACTCCCATGCCAGCTCACGTCCGCGCTCATCGATGATGTCCTGCTTGGTGGGATTGGCAATGGCGGGCACGCCGGCACGTGTGCGGATTTCGTTGAAGCGGGCAATACCGTCGCAACTTACACCGCCCACCACCTGACACTCAGCCAGCATGAGGTAGACATCAGCCAGGCGGAAGATGATAAAGTCAGTGTCGGGGAAGGCATTGGCACCGCTGATCATCGAGCCGTTGGCCTTCAGGTTGGTGAACTTCGTGTAGGCATATCCGCTCTGGAAGTTGCTCAGGTCAGCAATGGCCTTCGTCTGTCCGTCGGTGAAGAAACGAGCACGCTGGTCGGCAGTCTCATCGAACTTGTTGACGAACTGCGGGGTAAGGCGGATGCCGCCCCAACCGTCGCCGCCGAGTCCATAGTCAGCAGGATTCATGTTGCCACCAATAGAAGCGCAGACGATGTAGGTCGAGCCACCGTAAGCCTGGGTGTTGATGTGATCCTGATAGACGCTGAAGATAAGCTCGTGGCCGGTGCCCAGCAGCTGGTCGTTGTCGGCACAGAACATCTTGTACCAGTCGGCTGCCGACTCAAGTTTGTAGCCCAGGTCGATGACCTTCTGGCAGTACTCGGCGCACTTGGCGTAGTTGGCTGTGCCTGTGTAAACCTGAGCATTCAGGTAGAGCTTGGCCAGGATCATATAGACCATACCCTTGCCGCAGCGATACTTCTCGGGATTAGCAGGCAGGTCGTTGGCACATTCCTCCATGTCTTTGACAAGCCAGTTGAACAGGTCGGCACGGCTGATCTGCTGTGGGTTGGCACCACCCACCTCCGAGTTCTCGTCGGTGAAGGGAACATTGCCGAAGAGGTCGATGGCGTGCAGATAGCTCAGTCCGCGCAGTGCACGGGCTTCAGCCTTGTACTGCTTCAAGGTGGCGTCGTCGGTGTTGCCGATGCGGCGCATCACCTCGTTGCACATCGAGATCTGGTAGAAGATGCGGCTATAGCAAGCCGAGATGAACACGTCGCTAGAGGTCCACTGCAGTCCGTGCAGGTCCTTGATGGTCTGGTCGTTCCAGCCCATGACGCACTCATCGGTGGGCAGCTCCTGCAGGTTGAACAGGGCACGCAGATACTGACCGAAGCCACCGTCGATACCTTCGATGTCGGGACCTCCGCTGGGGCCGTCGGCCGAACTGACTGCAAGGCCTATATAGCACTTGGCCAGAATCTGATTATAAGCATCGTTATTGGTGAGTACGTTTTCGGGGGTGTCCAGATTGGGGTCAATAGGGGTCACGTCCAGGTCGCCAGTGCAAGCTGTAAAGGCAAAGGCCGTGGCGACGGCAGGAATCAAACCGTATTTCTTGATATTCAGTTTCATATTTCTTGTCCTCCTTAATGATTAAAAGTTAAAGCTTGCACCTAGGATGAAGTTACGTGAGCGGGGATACATGTTGTTGTCGATGCCGCCAGCCACCTCAGGATCAACACCCTCGTAGTTGGTGATGGTGAATATGTTCTGGGCAGTGAAGTTCAGACGGCACCAGTCAGTGAGGTTGTAGGCCAGTGTCACCTTGTCGAGCTTCAGGAAGGAAGCGTTCTGCACGTAGTAGTCACTCTTGTACTGTGCCTGCGAGAAGTTGCTGAACGGAGCCGTGGTCACGCGGTTGGCGATGAAGTTGTTGGTCCAAAGGTCGGCCAGCATCTCAGCATCGGAGGCCACATTATTATATACGTAGTTGCCCAGGCTCGAGCGGAGTGATGCCGAGAGGGTCCACTTCTTGTAGCTCAGCTCGGTGTTGAAGCCGATGTTCACGTCAGCATCGGGCTTGTAGTACACGTAGCGGTCGTCGTCGGTGATCTGTCCGTCGTGGTTGCGGTCTACATAGACACCTTCCAGGGGCTTGCCATTCTCAGCATAAACCTGCTGGAACACATAGAACGAGTTGATGGGATTGCCCACCTTCTGTATCTGCACCTTGTTGCCTACACCACCCGAGATGCCGCCAGTCTCCACGCCGGGATAGGTGGGATCGTCGCTGGCAGTCAGCTTAGTGATCTCGTTTTTGTTGTAGGCCACGTTCACGCCCACTTCCCAGCGCAGGTCCTTCTGCTCGATGGGAACGACGTTCAGGGCTACTTCAATACCCTTGTTCTCCATGTCGCCTACGTTCTGCAGCAGATAGTTGGTGAGGTTGGTGCCAGCGGAGACGGGTACGAAGTTCAACAGGTCGTTGGTCTTGCGCTTGTAGAGATCGATGCTACCGTTGATGCGGTTCCTCATGAAGCCGAAGTCCAGACCGACGTTGTAGGTTGTGGTCTCCTCCCACTTAATCTGGGCTGCATAGCCCTTCGGGGTGATAGGAATGATCATGCTGTTGCCAAACCAGTAGTAAGAACCGGCCTGATTGGTGTGATAGGTAGCGATGGAGGGATAGTCACCCTGTCCGATGTTCTGCTGACCGGTGATACCGTAGCCCAGACGGAGCTTCAGGTTCGACAGCCAGTCGACGTTCTTCAGGAACGGCTCCTCGCTGATGCGCCATGCCAGAGCCACTGAGGGGAACAAGCCCCACTTGTTGTTCTGGAAGCGTGAAGTACCATCGTTACGCAGGGTAGCGGTGAGCAGGTAGCGTTCCATGAGGGTGTAGTTCAGACGTCCGTAGAATGATACGAGGTAGCTCTCGGTCTTGAACAGCGGCGTGGTGGCAAACTCTGTGCCCAGACCGTCGTTCGACACCTTATAGCTGGTAGTCCTGTTGAAGAAACGCTGCCATGAATAACCGCCGAGGATGTCGAAGCGGCTCTTGAGCTCCTCAAGCTCCTTGGCATAGGCCAGATAGAACTCAAGGGTCTGGTCGCGACGCAGCTGTGAGTAGCTCTCCCAGAGACCGCTACCGTTCTGTGCCTTGTCGTGCCAGGAGATTTCGCTGTTCTGCTCGGTGACGTTCCAACCGCTGGTGGTGGAGAAGTCGAGACCGAGGTTCAGGTTGGCACGGAGGCCTTCGAGGAACTTGAACTTATAGTCGAACTGAGCATTGCCCACGAAGCGACGTACGTATGAGTCCTTGTTCTGCTGGTTGAGCTGAGCCACGGGATTGAGCAGAGCCATTGAGTTGGGCAGTCCGCTGTTCATCCAGTAGTGGTAAGTGCCGTCCTCGTTGTAGACGGGCTTCAGAGGATTGTACTTCACAGCCTGTCCGATGGCACCTTCGTCAGCGTATGCGTTGTGAGTGAACACGCCCTTACCGTTGAGGTTGATGGTCAGACGGTCGTCAAGCAGGGTGGGGGTGAGGTTCAGGCCCACCGTACCACGGTTCATGTTCGAGGTCTTCAGCGTACCGTCGTTGTTCAGGAATCCTGCGCTGACGCGGTATGGCATCTTGAAGTCGCCTTCCTGAGCCACATAGCCGCCCGTGACGCTGGCATTCACTTCCTCAGCAAATGCAGTCTTGTAGATCTCGTCCTGCCAGTTGGTGTTGGCGTTGCCCAGGGCAGCCATTGCATCGGCATTGTCACTGTAGCGTGAGGTGAAGAGCTCTCTCAAGCCCTCGGCGCTGAGCACGTCGACCTTCTTGCCGACGGTCTTGAATGTTCCGCTCAGATCAACGTTGATGCGGGGCTTGGCGCCAGCCTTACCCTTCTTCGTGGTGATGAGGATCACACCGTTAGAGGCACGGCTACCATAGATGGCCGTTGCCGATGCATCCTTCAGGATGGAGAACGACTCGATGTCGTTGGGGTTGATGGTGTTCAGCACATCACCGCCGCTGATGCCCGTCGAGCTGATGGGCAGACCGTCGATGACGATCAGAGGGTCGTTGCTGGCTGAGAGTGACGAGCCGCCACGAATGCGGATGGTCGATCCTGCACCAGGGGCACCGCTGTTGGTCGTGATTTGCACACCGGGAGTCTTACCCTGCAGCAGATCGGCGGGCGACGTGGCCAGACCCTTGTTCAGCTGGTCGGCCTCGACCGACATCACCGAACCGGTGGCATCGCTCTTTTTCACGGTACCATAACCGATGACCACCACATCTTTCAGCAGCTGGGCATCGTCCTGCAGTGTGATCGTCACGCTGGGTGCAGCCTTGACCTCGGCTGTCTGATAACCCACATACGTGACACTGAGTGTCTGACCCTGGTTGGCCTTCACCTGGAAGTTACCGTCGAAGTCGCTCACGGCGCCCGTCTGGGTGCCTACGACGCGGATTGAAGCTCCGATAATGGGTTCACCAGTGGCATCTTTCACATGGCCCTTCACAGTAATCTGCTGCGCAAAGGCCCCTACCGAAAGGAAGAGCCCCAATACGAGGGCCATCATCCTCAGCGGTAATTGAATGTTTACCTGCTTCATCATTACATGTTTAGTTAGTTAATTATTATAATACTTTTCTCTATTCTAGCCTTCATTAGGTAAATAACGGTGCAAAGATAGATGTTTTTTGCCTTTCCTTGCAATTTTTCTACCCTTTTTCTCGTTAGTAGTGTATGCAAACGTTTGCATCCTTCTAACCTATATTATTATAAGGTATTCGCGCGTGAGGGAAAAACTTTGCACTATCTTTGCATGGTGAATGAAGAAGCGAGTGGTAAATCGCTGACAGAAACTGAAATTATAAATAGTCAATCGACAACAGTAAATCGTTAATAACTATGCTGACGATGAAGGACATAGCCCGTGAGCTGGGCATCTCGGTTGCGACCGTCTCACGGGCGCTGAGCGACTCGCCCCGCATCAGCGAGGAGCGTCGCCGCCAGATACAGGCCTATGCCCGTGAGCATAACTTCACTCCCAATGTGCTGGCCGAGTCGTTGCGCCACTCACGTGTGAAGCCTATGAAGGTCATTGGCGTCATCGTGCCTGAGCTGGTGCACTACTATTTCTCTACTATTCTGAAAGGTATCGAGGAGGAGGCTGAGGCTCGCGGATATCGCATCATGGTGGCTCAGAGCGGTGAGAAATATGAGCGTGAGGTGCGCCTCTGCCAGTCGTTCTATGAGAACAAGGTGTGCGGCATCATCGTCAGCCAGGCCAAGGACACGTTGCACTACGAGCATTTCCAGCGTCTGATGGATGCCGGGGTGCCGCTGGTGTTCTACGACCGTATCTGTACTGGGGTGAACGCCAGCCGTGTGGTGGTCGACGACTATATGGGAGCCTACAATGCTGTCAGCTATCTCATTGACACGGGATGCCGCCGCATTGCCTATTATGGCTCACAGATGAACCTGGAGATCTCGAAGAACCGTTTCAATGGTTACAAGGATGCCCTGCTGAAGCACGGCCTTCCTTTCGACCAGAGTCTGACACGCTATTGCGACAATCGTCAGGACGCTGAGATCATCACTCCCGACATGTTTGATGGCGATCGGTATCCTGATGCTTTCTTTGCCGTCAATGACGACACTGCCATAGGCATCCTCTATACTGTGAAGCGCATGGGACTGCGTGTGCCGGAGGATATCAGCATCTGTGGCTTCACCAACGGCGAGCGTGCCATCGCCTGCGACCCTATGCTTACCACTGTCGAGCAGCGGGGCATCCGTGTGGGCGAGGAGGCTGCCAACATCCTCATAGGCCACGTGGAGGGCACCCTCCCCATCAATCATGCCGAGAAACGTATCGTGCGCACTCGCCTCATCATCCGAGGAACAACAAGGTAGCTTTTTTATGAAGACAACTTGAACAACTAAGACAACTTTTTATGATTGACATATCATACTTAAAGAATCATATATACGATGTGGTCGGAGCCATTCATGAAGTTCACAAAGAGCTAGGTGCTGGGCTTAACGAATACTGCTACCAAGAGGCTTTGGAGTGTCAGTTGAAGGAACAGGGCATCGCTTTTGAGCGGGAAAAGACTTTCCATCCTATGTATCACGGAAAGGCCATGAATGCCGTATATCGCTTAGATTTTCTCTGTATGAATGATATCATTGTCGAATGTAAGGCAGTGGTAGAGTTGACAAACATCCATCGGTCACAGTTGTTCAATTATCTTAGGCTGACTAAGTTCCCCTGTGGCATTCTGGTAAACTTCGCTCCTCGGTTTGCCACCATCGAGCGGTATTTTTATGACAAAGAGCTTGGAGAAGTACTTACCGTGAATGGAAGCATTGCCAAAAACCTTTAGAAAGAAAGTTGTCCTAGTTGTTTTAGTTGTCTTCAAAATAAACCAAAATAAATATGAAACAGAAACCTGATCTTAGCTTTTGGAAGCTCTGGAACTTGAGCTTCGGATTTTTTGGAGTGCAGATAGCCTATGCGCTTCAGAGTGCAAACATCTCGCGTATCTTCCGCACGCTGGGAGCCGATCCTCACGACTTGTCGTTCTTCTGGATTCTGCCGCCGTTGATGGGCATCCTCGTGCAGCCTATCATCGGTACGCTCAGCGACCGCACCTGGACACGCTTCGGACGCCGTATCCCTTACCTCTTCGTGGGAGCGGCAGTGGCTGTGGCGGTGATGTGTCTGCTGCCCAACAGTGGTTCGCTGGGGCTGGGCATCTCGTCTGTGATGATCTTTGGACTGCTGATGCTCATGCTGCTCGACACGTCGATCAACATGGCCATGCAGCCCTTCAAGATGCTGGTGGGCGACATGGTGAATGAGAAGCAGAAGGCTAAGGCCTACAGCATCCAGTCGTTCCTCTGCAATGCCGGCTCTGTGGTGGGATTCCTCTTCCCCTTCGTGTTTACGTGGATTGGCCTGAAGAACGTGGCTGCCGAGGGCGTCGTGCCCGACTCAGTCATCTGGTCGTTCTATGTGGGTGCTGCCATCCTCATCCTCTGCGTGCTCTATACCACGTCGAAGGTCAAAGAATGGCCCCCCCAGGAGTATGCTGAGTACAATCCTGTCAATGAGAAAAACGAAACGAAAGCTAATTGGTTTGTCCTTCTGAAGAATGCTCCTGCTGCCTTCTGGCGTATAGGCTTGGTGCAGTTCTTCTGCTGGGCTGCGTTCCTCTATATGTGGACCTACGTCGTCGATGCCGTTTCGCTCACTGTATGGAACACGGCCGACTCTGCTACTGCCGACTATCAGGAAGCAGGCAACTGGACGGGTGTGCTCTATGCCATCCAGGCCATGGGATCAGTGGCATGGGCAACGCTCATCCCCCGTTTTGGCAATATCAAGACGGCCTATGCTGTCAGCCTGCTGCTGGGTGGAATCGGCTTCGCACTCATTCCCTTCTGTGCTGACAAGTATCTGCAGATCCTTCCCTTCCTGCTCATCGGATGCGCCTGGGCTGCTATGCTCGCCTGCCCCTTCACGCTGGTCACGAATGCCCTGCAGGGCTATGGTCACATGGGTGCATACCTGGGCCTGTTCAATGGCACCATCTGTCTGCCGCAGATCATCGCAGCCCTTTGTGGTGGAGCCATCCTCAAAATGGTTGGCAGCTGCCAGTCGTCAATGATGTACGTGGCAGGCTTCCTGCTGCTCGTCGGAGCTATCTGTGTGTTCGGCATCAAAACAAAGAAATAGTTCTTGGACGAGCCGAGCGTTTTAAGTTGTCTAAGTTGTTTAAGTTGTCTTTTAACTATGGAACAAAGCACATTTTTCGAGATTTGCGGGTGGATGGCCAGTATCACCATGATACTAGGCTATCTGCCTCAGGCCATCCATACCATGCGTACGCGTGACACCGATGGCATAGCCCTGCCCACCTTCCTCATGATGGGTATCGGAGGCGCCTGCTTCATGCTGCAGGGCATCCTTCATAAGCCCGATGTGCTGTGGGCACTGTTCATCACCAACCTCATCACCACCATTTGCTGCATCATCATCTTCGGCATCAAGGTCTACAACGACTACTTCAAGAAGAAAGCATCCGAAGGGAATGGCGGTGGTAAGGGGTGAGCGGAACTACATGTAGTATTGCCTTAGCACCACATGGGTTAGCACCAGATAGGCTGCTGCCAGGACAAGGAAGAGAGCCGCTGCCATGAGGATGCTGGCCATGATGATATTGAAGATCAAGCGCCACCACTTGAAGCCCGACAACTGCTTCAGGGGTACCATCGTCAGTGCCAACGCCAGCGTCAACAGGCCATAGTCTATGCAGAGGAAGTCGAGTGCCATGCAGTACATGGTGTACATGTTGGAAGTGTAGACCAGTGCCACCAGGAACTCCGAATAGCGCAGGTCGGGGATGGCGGGACACCTGCGGAAGAAGATATAGAGGAATCCTGACAGCAATACCAGCCCAAACAACGAGAAGATATTGGGGAATTTCTCACCAAAATTGAAAATGGCATCAGAGTACCCCTTTAGCTTTGCCTTCATCGCAGCCATTCGTTCCTGCTCTCTCTGACTGTCGTCGGAGAGCGCATTATTTGCGACCTTGCTCTCAGCGCTAGTGTCATCGTTCACGTCCTCGATGGTCTTGCTCTCAGCGCTATCGGTGCTGGGGGCGTCTTCTTCGATTGTGATCTCTACGTGACGATCCTCCTGTTTCAGTTTGTTCACTCCCTTCAGGTTCAGGCCGCTTGAGATGATGAGCGAGAATGTGGTCAGCAGGAAGAACATCTTGAACGGGGGGAAATAGGCCATCTGCATGCCTTTCAGATAGTCGCGTATCATGTAGCCCGGGCGCAGTATCAGGTCACGCAGCGAGCGGAACATGCTTCTGTTGCCCAGTCCCCATACGTCGAGGAACAGCTGAAACATTTTCTTGAAGGAATAGCGGCCCACACGCCCCGACTGCCCACAGCGAGGACAGTAGTTGCCTTCAAACTGTGTGCCGCAGGTGGAGCATGTGCATTGCTCATTTCTGAGCGGTGCCACCTCGTAAGGCCTTTGTTGCCATTGGCGGAAAGCCCGCCACCGATCTTTGATTGTTGCCATTTGCGGATGCAAAGGTAAGCATTTTTTCTGATTGTGCCAAGCAAATTGATGCCAAAATCGTTTTTGCACCTTATATAATATGAAAGGAAAAGTCCAAAAACTTTGGTGGTTTGCAAATATTTTGTTACTTTTGCAGGCGAATTCTGAAGAAAGAGAAGAATGACCCTATATCCGAAACTGATAATGGACGCACTCGCTACGGTGACGTATGCGGGTACGAAGAAGAACTTGGTGGAGAGCGGCATGGTGGCCGACACACCCAGTATAGCCCCCCTCAATCCCCCCGAAGGAGGGAAGTCTTGGAAGGTAAAGGTGGTGCTCGAGTTTCCCCGTGATACCGACCCTTTCCTCAAGTCCACCGTCAAGGCCGCAGAGGCCGCTATCAAATACCACTGCGGACAGGACGTGGAGGTGGAGATAGTGACAGAATATAAGTCTAGGCCCCGTCCGAAGGATGAGGACCTGCTGCCGGGCGTTAAGCATATCGTCGCCGTGAGCTCCGGCAAGGGTGGGGTAGGCAAGTCGACGGTGGCCGTCAACCTGGCCATTGCCCTGGCCCGTCTGGGCTATTCCGTAGGCCTGCTCGACACCGACATCTTCGGCCCTTCTATTCCCAAGATGCTGGGCGTGGAGAATGAGCGGGTGTATGCAGTCAACAAGGACGGACGCGACCTCATCGTGCCTGTCGAGAAATACGGCATCAAGTTCCTCTCGATAGGATTCTTCGTCGCTCCCACCACTGCCACACTATGGCGGGGAGGCATGGCGTGCAACGCCCTGAAGCAGCTCATCGCCGATGCCGACTGGGGCGAGCTCGACTATCTCATCCTCGACACGCCGCCAGGCACCAGCGACATCCATCTGACGCTGCTGCAGACGCTGAAGCTCACGGGTGCAGTCATCGTCTCCACTCCCCAGCAGGTGGCACTGGCCGATGCTCGCAAGGGCATCGATATGTATCAGAACGAGAAGGTCAAGGTGCCCATCCTGGGACTCATCGAGAACATGGCCTGGTTCACACCTGCCGAGCTGCCCGAGAACCGCTACTACATCTTCGGACGTGAAGGCTGCAAGCGCCTGGCTGAGGAGATGCACGTTCCCCTGCTGGCTCAGATCCCCCTGGTTCAGGGCATCTGCGACAACGGCGACCAGGGCACGCCTGTGGTCACCAACATCGACTCGATGACAGGTCAGACGTTCCTCTCGCTGGCGCAGGCAGTGGCTACCGTCGTCAATCGCAACGGGCGCTCTTGATGGGGCGATTCCCGCAACTATCCGTGATTATTTTTCATTCAACACAGAACACATTATGATTTGGAACCCCAACAAAGAGTGCATGAGCCGCGACGAAATGAGCGCTCTGCAAGGTAAGAGACTTCACAAGATCGTAGAGTACGTCTATCACAACGTGCCCTTCTACCGCAATAAGCTGCAGGAGCTGGACATACGGCCCGACGACATTCAGACCATTGAGGACATCCGCCGGCTGCCCTTCACCACGAAGAAAGACCTGCGCGACAACTATCCCTTTGGACTGCAGGCCGCTCCCAAGAGTCAGATCATTCGCATACATGCCTCCAGCGGCACCACGGGCAACCCCACCATCGTGGGCTATACCCGCAAGGATATCGGTGTGTGGAGCGAGTGCATGGCCCGCTGCCTGACGGCTTATGGCATCACCCGCGACGACACGTTCTCCGTCTCCTATGGCTACGGACTGTTCACGGGCGGACTGGGAGCCCACTATGGTGTCGAGCACATCGGAGCCAGCGTGGTGCCTGCCTCTACGGGTAATACCGAGAAGCACCTCAAGCTCATCCGCGACCTGGGTGTCACAGGCATTGCCTGCACGCCCTCCTATGCCCTCTACCTCGCTGAGACGATGGACAAGATGGGCATCACCAAGGAGCAGATCCGTCTGCGCGTGGGTGCTTTCGGTGCCGAGCCCTGGACCGAGCAGATGCGTCAGGAGATAGAAGAGCGCCTCGGACTGAAGGGCTACAACCTCTACGGTCTCTCTGAGGTGATGGGCCCCAGCGTCAGCTACGAGTGCCAGATGCAGCACGGCTCCCACATCTGCGAGGATCATTTCTATCCTGAGATCATCAATCCTGTCACCCTCGAGCCCGTGCCCAACGGACAGACGGGCGAGCTGGTATTCACCACCCTGACCAAGGAAGGCATGCCCGTCATCCGCTACCGCACCCGCGACCTCTGCTGTCTCCTCGACGGACAGTGCGACTGCGGACGTACCAGCATCCGCATGGGACGCATCGAAGGCCGCAGCGACGACATGCTCATCATCCGAGGCATCAACGTCTTCCCCTCGCAGGTCGAGAGCGTCGTGCTCAGCATGCCCGAGTTTGCCCCGCGCTATATGCTCGTGGTCGACCGCGAGCGCAACCTCGACACCCTGCAGGTGCAGGTGGAGATGCGCCAGGAGGTCTTCACATCTACATTCGACACTCCCGCCGCTGTCGATGCCCTCGAGAAGAAGCTTGCCAACAAGCTGAAGTCTGTGCTCAGCATTGCTGCCAAGGTGCAGCTGAAGGCTCCCGGCACCATCGAGCGTTCGCAGGGCAAGAGTGCGCATGTCATCGACAAGCGTAAACTGTAACCGAATTATTTTCCCCCTTAGTGATGAAAGCAAAGAAACTGTTTTACCTCTTACTGGCATCTATACTGCTCACCGCCTGTGCCACCGAGCAGCGGCACTATCGCATCGGAGTGTCGCAATGCTCCGACGATATCTGGCGCGACAAGCAGAATGCCGAGCTGCGCATGGGTGCCTACTTCCAGGGCAATGTCGACCTGTGCTTCGCTGCTGCCTACGACAGTGACGAGCGGCAGGTACAACAGATTGACAGTCTCGTGAACCTGGGCATCGACCTGCTCATCGTGGCTCCCAACCAAGTGGTCACCATCTCGCCCGCCATCGACCGTGCCTACGACCGCGGCATACCCGTCATCGTGTTTGAGCGGAAGACCAGTTCACAGAAGTTCACTGCTTTCATCAGTGCCGACAACTACGAGATGGGCCGTGTCATGGGCGAGTATATCGCTACACAGCTGAAGGGTAGGGGACGTGTGCTGGAGATTATGGGCCTCAAAGGATCGTCGCCAGCCATCGAGCGCGACAAGGGATTCACCGATGCCCTGAAGGCCTTCCCCGGCATTGAGCTAGTGGCTACCCTGCAGGGCGACTGGACCGAGCAGAGCGCCACGCATGTCATGAAGGAATATGCCGGCGACTACGACTCCATCGATTTCGTCTTCGCCCAGAACGACCGCATGGCTATGGGTGCCCGTCAGGTATTCCTCGAGCACGGCAGCCGCCTGCCCAAGTTCTGCGGCATCGACGGACTGCTGGGCGAGGGTGGCGGCATCCAGCTCGTGCGCGACTCCATCCTCGAGGCGTCCTACATCTATCCCACTCATGGCGATCAGCTGCTGCAGCTGGCAGTCGACATCCTCGACGGCAAGCCCTATCAGAAGGAGACCTCGCTCATGTCGGCCATCGTCACCCGCGACAATGCCAAGGTGCTGCTGATGCAGGGCGAGGCCATCCAGCAGCAATCCGGCTATCTCGATCGTCTCCATGAGAAGGCCGACTCCTATCTGCACCGGCTCGACACCCAGCGCGTCATCCTCTGGCTGGCCTGCGGCTTCATTGCCCTGCTCATCGTGGTGTTTGTGCTCTTCTACCTCTATCATCTCCGCAAGATCGACCTGCAGCGTGGCCATGTGGTGAACACGCTGTGGAACCTGAAGCCCGAAGATGTGCCTGAGAAGCCTGAGCCGAAGGAGGACGCACCCGCCGCAGAGAGCACCGCCGAGGTGGAGAGCGACGATGACGACGAGCCAGTTGCCGTCTCCCATTTCATCACCCGCTTCAAGGAAGTCATCGAGTCGCGCCTCTGCGACAGCGATGTGAGCGTCGAGGATCTGGCTGCCGACATGAGCCTCAGCCGTGTGCAGCTCTACCGCAAGGTGAAGGCCATCACGGGCTCGTCGCCAGTCGAGCTCTTGCGCTCAGCCCGTCTCAACCGTGCCTATCAGCTGTTGCTCACCACCGACAAGAGCGTCTCCGAGGTGGCCTATGCCGTGGGCTTCACCGCTCCCAGCTACTTCACCAAGTGCTTCAAGGAGGAATACGGCTTGGTGCCCGGCGACATCAGGAAGTGACTCTGCAGCAGGCTCAGCAAACAAGAAAAGACCCTCAAGGCATATCGTCCTTGGGGGTCTTAACATAGGCGCTGAACTCACACACACTCACACACACTACGGACGAGGCTCGTCGTCGCCGCTGTTGTCGGAACCACCTCCGCCGCTGCTGCTGCCACCGCTCTCGATGCCCGAGCCGTTGACGTCGTTGGTCAGCTCGAAGCGCACGTCGCGCAGCATCGTGGCAGGGTGAGAGAACACCTGCTGCTGGGTGGTCACGAGCACAGCCTCGCCGTTGATCTTCATCGGGCGCTGCACCTCGACGGTGCCCTTCAGCACGGCAGTCGTCTCGGGGGCGAAGTTGATGCGCGTCTTCTTCACCAGGGCAGCGGTGCATCCCTCGATGGTGTCGCTGCAGGCCGACGACAGGCCCACCTTGAAGATGCCGATGGAGTCGAGCTTGATCTTCTGACCCAGCTCGAAGTAGTGCTTGAAGGCAGCTCCGAGCTCGTCGAGCACGGCCTTGCAGTCGCTGCGCTTCACCGTGCACTGCGTCTGGATGAAGTCGGCCAGCTCGTCGGTGGTGATGAACTTCTCGTCATAGACGGGGCGCACGAAGTACTTGCCGAAGGTCTTCGACAGCTCATTGGTGTTGCAGTACTTTTGAACTTTTTGTGACATAATCGTACACTTTTTTAATGGTTAAACACACTGGTCTTCTATCGGAATTACTGCTCCGTAACAGGCATTCGCTAATGCTTTCTTTTACGCTACAAAGGTACAAAAAATTTTTGAAACTACCAAACATTTTCGTAACTTTTTTGCTCAAGGATAATAATGTTTCAGTTCGCTGCCCGTATTGGGAAAGAAAGGAAAAACAGCCCGAAAAAGTGCTTTTCTTTAGAAAAAATTTGGAAGATAAGAGAAAAATGCGTATCTTTGTAGCGTGAAAGGAGAAACCAAGTAGAGCCACGATGTGTGGAACGGTGGCATCTGCGTGATGATGAGCAATTCGACCTTGCCGCTTGGTTTCCTTCACTCATACAGCCGGCCCTGTCACTCTGTGGTGGGGTCGTTTTCTATTTTGGTGTAGCGTCTGCCGTTGAACTCCTTCTTGTCAGTCCTGCGTGTGGCTGTGATGAAATTCACTTTGGCTACAGTATCTCTGTTTATCTTCATCTTGTAATTCGGATGAACAATGAACTTCGACTTGCCATCGGTATATATGAAACATTCGCCATCGTAGTAGAGTTGCATCGAAAAGCGATTTTGTGGAAAGGCTATCAGTTCTGAGGCATCTACTACCAATCCCTTGGCACTCTTTGATGCCCGCATACTATGCTGTAGCTGTTTGGCACTCATGTAGATTTCATTGCTTGCGAGTTCTATTCCGATGGCATCTGCAAACTGGAGCATTCTGTCTTCCACATTTCCAATGCTGAAGGGCATCACTGAAGAAAAGCCTTTCTGGTTGATATCCTCCAGAATGGTCGCTATAAGTTCCTCTATGGTAGTTGCTTTCTTCATTACTTCTGCAAAATTACGAAATATTTGGGAAAGAAAGGAAAAACAGCCGGAAAAAGTGCTTTTCCTCTCTATAATTTTGGAAGATAAGAGAAAAATACGTATCTTTGCAGCGTTGAATTAAGAAAGAAACGTTATGAACACAGCAGCATTGAATAATCTTTGGGTTTATATAAAGGGACTGTCCCTGTCCTATAGCGACCGTAAGTGGCTGGCTGACCATCTTGTTGAACCCGAGGAGGTTGAAAGGGCAAAACAGGAAAAGCAGGATGAGGAGTGGTTTCGAGAACTTCAGGCTCTTCATTATGAGGGCGAGATACCGGCAGGAGAAATGAAGAAACTTCTGCGAGAGGGCCACCATTTCGGGTTGCGTAAAATAAACTACAGGTACGGTGATGACGAGTAAGCAATATCTTCTTGACACAAACGTCCTGATAGAGTTTCTTGATGGTACTCCATCTGTGGTAAAGCACGTTTTTGGTGTGGGACTTCACAATTGCTGTATATCAGTTATAACTTTGCATGAGCTTTACTATGGAGCCTATCTTGCCAAAGAAAGGAAGGAGGAATACTTTGAGAAAGAAATTGAGAAAATAAACAAATTGCTCGAAAAATTCACCGTTCTTGAACTTTCTGCATTGGGCAAGGAATATGGATTCGTCAAATACAATCTCAAGAGTAAAGGAGAGATGATAGACGATTTTGACCTTGTCATTGCAGGACAGGCCATCAGCGAAAATCTTATTGTTGTTACGGACAACACGAAGCATTTCAACCGCATTCCTGGTCTGAGCATTGTGAACTGGATGGAGCGGTGATTTCAAGAATATCGCGGGACGGTTCTTTGATCCTCATACTGATTCAGAAAGTGTATCGTGATTCAGATTGGATCTGAGAACCGTCCCGTAATATCCCGTTTTTTCAGAA
>JAEEGK010008640.1_pt1 | contig 23971 bp, 22 predicted proteins | sample 8958771 | NCBI WGS metagenome assembly JAEEGK01 (sample SAMN16246547, study PRJNA631951) | gut metagenome | biome: gut microbiome; feature: rumen; material: SC-attached | host: Bos | place: Iran: Karaj | collected 2018-10
ACAATCGACCGTGACGTCTTCCTGCGAATCACTGCCGACGGAGTGGAGGAAATCGGCCTTGAGCCCAGCGTGAAGCACGACGGCTATGCTGTATTCGTATATGATGAGACAGGCTGGGATGCACTGACGCTCTATATGTGGGGTGACGTGAACAACCTTAATGGTGACTGGCCTGGCATGGAGGTGACTGGAGAACAGACGGTCAACGGTTTTACCTATAAGTACTTCGATATGGGTGAGGCTAATGCAGGTTTGGGCGAGAACCTTATCTTCAGCAATGCAGGCTCCAGTCAGTTGGCCGACTTCGCTTATACCATCGACCACGACGTTTATCTGCACATCACCACCGCAGGTGTTACCGAGATTGATCCAGCTACATTCCAGCCTGGCGGCGATACCCCTGCGCCAGATCCTGATCCAGAACCCCAACCCACAGGCGAGACCGTGATGATTGCAGTCAAAAACTCTGTAGGCTATGCCGACCCTCATCTCTACGTATGGGGCGATAGCGAGGCATGTGGCGGATGGCCTGGTGCAGCTCCTGTCAAGACGACAGATAATGGTTGGCTGCTGTTTGAACTGCCTGCCGACGGCACTTACAACCTCATCCTCAATGATAACGGAAGTCCACAGATTGATGGTCCTGAAGTATTCACTAGCGGTAGTCACTTCTACGATGTAAACACCGAGTGGGCAGAATCTGCCAATACCGTTACCATCCAGAATGAAGCGGGCTATAACGACCCACGCCTCTATGCTTGGGGCGATGGTGAGATCTACGGTGGTTGGCGTGGAATCAAACCTACCAGCAACGAGAACGGCACACTGGTATTCCCGCTGCCTCATGATGGCGGCACCTACAATCTCATTCTCAATGGCGAGGGTGACGGCGTGCAGCAAGATATTGCAACGGTTGTGGCAGATCAGAGTTATTCGTTCACTGCGAAATGATCATGGATATGAGAAAAAGACATCTATCAGTCTGGGCTCTCGCCGCAGTGCTGCTCATGGCAGCCTGCGGCGGGGGTGCCCCCCGAAGCCTTGAGGTCGATGGCACAGAGCCTGTCAGCGACGAGAACCGCGTTATCTATCAGATGAACATCGGAGCCTTCACGCCGGATGGTACGTTCCTGGCCGCTATGCGGCAGCTGGACCGGCTCGACACGCTTGGCGTCGATATCATCTGGCTGATGCCCGTCTATCCACGTGGTGTCACAATGAACAGTCCTTACGCAGTGATGGACTACAAGGCTGTGAACCCGAAATATGGCACGCTCGAAGACCTAAAGACGTTCGTTGCCCGTGCCCATGAACTGGGCATGAAGGTGTGGCTCGACTGGGTGCCCAACCATGTGGCCCAGGAGAATCCTTGGACAGAAACTCATCCCGAGTATTTCACAAAGGATGCGAAAGGCCAGATAATTCATCCCCATGGATGGGGTGATGTGCTCGAGCTGAATTATCAGGATAAAGGTCTAGTCAATGAAGTCAACACCGCCATGAAATTCTGGATAGAAGCATGCGACATCGACGGCTATCGTTGCGACTATGTGTCCAGCCCCACCATCCCCGTCACTTATTGGCAGGACATCATTGCCCAACTAAAGAGCCTGAAGCCAGGCAAGAAGATTGAGATGATGAGCGAAACCGATATCACCGATCGGGCAAACCTACGCATCGACTCCTGTGGCTTCGACTACGATTACGCCTGGAGTCTGCAGGGTTCCATCGCACGCCTGTGCCGAAGGGGCTTCGATGCCGACAGTCTGAAACAGATCTGGCTGCGATTCCTCGAGAAGTCGTCGAAGGTGAAGAACCGCCGGATGGTCTATCTCACGAACCACGACCAGAACTATAACGACGGCGGGCACACACTGCGGCAGTTCTATGGCGAATACCGTTATGGCCTGACCGTCATGGAGTTCACCTTCTACGGTATGCCCCTCATCTATAACGGACAGGAGATCGGCGACCCTGATACGCTGAACTATTTTACGGACGCCAAGGTGAAATGGCAGCGCGTGGATCATAAGATGCTCAATACTGTCCGGACGCTCATAGCCCTGCATCACCAACAACCGTCGTTGGCTGACAATGCCCCCGTGGAATTCCTCAGCACGAGCGATGAGCATGTGCTGGCCTGGCGGCGGGGTAATGTGGTGGCTGTGGTCAACTTTGCCGACTACGACACAGCGGCAGTCATCGAGGGCCTCGATTCGGGCACATATCAACAGTGGCTGAACAGTCAGACCATCTTCAATGGCCCAAGCATGACGACGCTCGCCCTTGATGCTTCGTCCTCTATTTCCTTAGAGGCGAAAGGCTATGCAGTGTATGTTAAACAGTAATGACCTGCTTCATCACAAGGTATTACTGATATTTGAGTACTCACAGGGGCTGGCTGCTCTGCGAAGAATGGCCGCCCCGTTTTAACTATAAACAATTAAAATATAACATGATGATTACCAAAAGACTTCTGCTGAGCTTATCATTTTTCATTTGTCATTTAGCATTCTGCGTAGCGTCGGATTACGTCGATCAGATCAACAGCTCGACAGAGAAACGGGCTGAAGGAAGGCGCGTCGTCTATGAGATGAACGTTGGTTCGTTCACCCCAGAAGGCACCTTCGCAGCAGCCCAAACCCGACTGCGGGAACTCAGGACCCTGGGCATCGACGTCGTCTGGCTCATGCCCGTCTACCCCAGAGGCGGAGGCATCAACAGCCCTTATGCGGCCACAAACTTCCAAAAGACAAACCCTAAGTATGGTACCATTGCCGACCTGAGAGCCCTCGTCGCAGAGGCACATCGTCTGGGAATAGAGGTGTGGCTAGACTGGGTGCCCAACCACACCGCCACCAATGCTGACTGGGTAACATCACATCCAGAATACTATGCCAAAAGCGGCGGACAGATGATCCACCCGAATGGCTATGGGGACGTATGGCAACTTGACTATAACAATGTCGGGCTGGTGAATGCCATGAACGACTGCCTGAAGTTCTGGATCGACGAGACTGACATTGACGGCTACCGGTGCGACTACATCAGTAGTCAGAAGATTCCCACCTCATATTGGGAGGCTACCATCCCTATGATTAAATCATATCAAGAAGGCAAGACTATCACATTCCTTGGAGAGGCTGATATCGCCTCAGATGCCACACGGCTGAAGAATGCCGGCTTCGACTATGACTATGCCTGGCAGTTCCAATCGAGCCTGGCCAACTATGGCTCCGCAGGTAATACTGCTGCCCGTCTGAGAGCCTTTACCAACACACTACTCGATAAATCCTCCGATATCACGTTTGGCCGTATGCTCTATGTCACCAATCACGACCAGAATTTCAACGAGTCGAAAAAGACGCTGACACAGAAGTATGGCAAGAACCGCTATGCCCTCACCGTCCTGGCCTACACCGTCTATGGGATGCCCCTGATATATAACGGGCAGGAGACTGGCGGCAATCAGGCGCTCGACTATTTCAACGACACCAAAATAGACTGGACCGCAAAAGATGACAAAATGCACAACACCCTGCGCACTCTTTTTGCTATGAAACATGAGGTCGCAGCTTTAAGCGATTCAAAGCAGGCTGACAGCAACCCTACAACAAACATTCTCACCGTCACTGGCAATACCAGTGTTTTTGCCTATACCCGCACGCTGGGAGACAGTGAGGTACTCATCTTGCTGAACATGGGCGATAGTCAGGCAACGGTAAACCTCGAAGGCCTCACCCCAGGCTCATGGAGTCTCTGGCTCAACAGCGAAACCGTCGCCCAGGGCACCAGCCGCCATCAGGAATCACTCAGCGCAAATCACACATTCAGCCTCGAGGCCAAAGGCTACCGCGTTTATGTACGTGGTATCTATGAAGAGCAGGAAATCGCCCCTACAGCCATTCATGCCATGCGACATATCAAAACCGAAGACAATCGTTGGTTTGACATAAACGGCCATAGCGTCAAAATACCCACCGTCTCAGGACTCTACATCCAAAAAGGAAAAAAATATTTGATGAAGTAAGTGATATTTGAATATTTCTTCGTAATTTTGTGCCAAGATTAGAAAATATCACAAAATGATAAAGAAGGTTTTAACTTGCTTTCTGGCGATGTTGGCAAACACGGTCTGTATTTGCCTGGCGCAAAATGCAGTAATAAAGATGCTGCCTGAGAATGGGGCAACAGACGTGAATATCGACACGCATCTGATGCTAACAATGAGTGACGATGTCATCATCGGGCAGAAAGGGTTCGTGTCAGTGTATGACAAAAGAACGGGGAAGTTGGTAGACCGTCTGGATATGAGTATCCCTGCAGGACCTACTGAGGGACAGCCGAAGAATCCTGCGGCACAATACACGCCTGTACCTTATATTTATAAGTCGCAACAGATCACAAACCGTAACACCAAGGCTGGCACTCCGTCTGGCGTGAATGCCTGGGACACCAGCCGCTATCAGCTCGACATCATAGGCGGCTTCTCTGATGGTTTCCACTTCTACCCCATCATCACCAAAGGTAAGCAAGTGACCATCTATCTGCATCACAATATGCTGGAGTATGGCCACGAGTATTATGTCACCATCGACAAGGAGGTTATCTGCGGTTTCAATGGCATGAAGGGGAAACGCAGTTGGACGTTCCGCACAAAAGAGAAGGCTCCAGATACAAGCCAGCGACTACTGACGGTATCGGCAGACGGTAAAGGCGACTTCTCCACCTTGCAGGGGGCAATGGACTTCATTCCCGACTCCGTTGCCTCTGCGCAGGACGGCTACAAGATATGGGTGAAGAATGGCGACTACGAGGAACTGGTGTACTTCCGCAACAAACGGTTTGTCACCATCGAGGGTGAAAGTCGCGAGGGCGTTATGATTCACTACAGAAACAACGAAGTGTTCAACCCCCACCCTGCCGACATCAAGACTAACGAGGTTCGCGGCACGTTCCCTTCGCGTCGTGCCGCCTTTGCCGCCGACAACTGCAGCGACCTGACATTCCGCAACCTGACCATCAAGACCGATTGCAAGGGTCAGGCAGAGGGTCTGCTGGTAAACGGCGAACGAAACTATTTTGAGAACATTCACATCATCGGCGACGGCGATGCCCTACAGGCCAATGGCAGCTGCTACTGGATGAACTGCCGCATCGACGGTGGCGGTGACACCATCTTAGGGCGCGGCCCGTCGTTCTTCAACCACTGCACCATCACCAGCTACGGCGCTTTTATGTGGATTCGCAACACGGAGGAGAATCACGGCAACATCTTCGTAGACTGCCACTTCAAAGGACTCAGCGACTATGCAGAACTTGGCCGACTGCCAGACAATCACGGAAAAAACTATCCTCATGCGGAATGTGTGTTACTGAACTGCACATTGGAAAACATCCCAGCATTCGGCTGGGGCAGGATTGATGACAGCGCCAAGACTGCAACCATCCTTGAGTTCAACAGCCACGATACGGAGGGCAAGCCCGTAGACATTTCCAAGAGAAACCCGCTGATGCGTCAGCTCGACCCCATCCGCGATGCCGAACTCATCGGAAAATACTCTGACAGTCATTGGGTATTCCAACAGAAGAAATCGCTTAGCCACTTAAAATAAAGCACTTAGCAATTTTTTCGGTTATTTGAATACCTTTTTTTATATGATATTCACAGAGTCGAGGAAAATGATGAAGATGGCTATGGGTACGAGCCAGCGCAGTACAAACAAATACAAGAACGACCCCACACGCGAGCCCTGATACCTCGCCTTCGGTACGAACCATCCTGAGAACAAGGCCGTTCCTAATGCGCCGACCGGTATCAGGATGTTGGTGGACAAAATATTAAAGGAGGTGAACAAGTCCTGCCCCATCACGGTGAGCCTGTCGGCATGGCCCGTCATCGACAGGACAATCAGCGTGTTGGTAAACACCAGTATCAATGCCACCACCACCGCACTCTGATGACGGTTGAGCGGGCGCTTGGTCTTCGACGTGGCTTCACTGATGAAGGCTATCACCACCTCCATCAGCGAGATGGTGGACGTCAGGGCTGCCACACACATCAGCCCGAAGAACGCCACGCTGGTCAGCGCCGGACTGAACATGTGCTGGAACACGGCGGGCAGCGTGACGAATGTCAGTTCCGGACCCTCTGAGGGACTAAACCCGTAGGCAAACACGGCGGGGAAGACTATCATACCCGACAGCAACGACACGATGATGACGAGCACGATCATCTGTACCGATGTCGTGGTGACATTTTGGTCCTTGGGCATATAGCCGCCATACGTGATGAGAATGCCCACGCCTACGGACAAGGTGAAGAAGCTCAATCCCATGGCCTCCAAAACAACCTTCGACGTGATTTTCGAGAAGTCGGGTTCGAACAGATACCGCAGTCCGGCAGCGCTGCCGTCCATGAAAACCATATGGATAGCCATGACGATCAGGAAAAAGAACAGGATAGGCATCAGTATCTTGCTCAGGCGCTCAATACCCTTGTTGACGTCGAACCACAACACCGCCGCCGTCAGCACAATGGCAACAATGGCATACGTGATCATCAGCAGCGGATTACCCTCAAACGTGGTGAAATGGTTTTTCAGCACCGTCGCATCCATGCCTGCGAACGTGTTCGACGCTGCCTCAACAATATAGTAGAAACACCATCCCGTGACCACGAAATAAAAACTCATAATAACAATCACCGACAGCAGGAACGTCCACGAGAGCCACTGCCAACAGTCAGCGTTGGTCAGCGCACGGAAAGCACCATAGGCACTGCGGCCCGACAGTTTGCCTATCAGGAACTCGTTCATTACCAACGGCAGTCCGAAGACCAGCGCACAGACGATATACAGGATGATGAACGCTCCGCCGCCGTTTTCGCCTACGACATAGGGGAATTTCCAGATACTACCCAGCCCTACGGCACTGCCTGCAGCAGCCAGCAAAACTCCAATTTTTGATGAGAATGATTTCATGCTGTCGTTTAATTGATATGATTAATCATAACCCTTTTCTCCAATGCGACAAAGATACAAAAAAATTGCCAGCACCACAATAGTTCAAGCTTATTTTTAGATTTTGTTAGTATTAAAGTTTGCAAAATAATTGTGAATGTAGAAAAAAAGCAATATATTTGCCAACAATTATGAAAATTAAGATTCTGCCCATAATAAGTGCGCTATGACAGACAATAACAAATGGGTGGCCTGCTGGGGCAATGCCACCTCCATCACCAACCGTCGCGAGGCCATCTACGCAAAAGACCTCACATTGCGATATCCCATCCGCATGCCGTTCAGCGGCTGCATGTTGCGTTTCCGCTTCTCTAATCTCACAGGAACAGAACCCGTCACGCTCTCCAAGGTCTTCGTCAACCACACCCCCATCACCTTCGGCGGTGAGGCCAATGTCTGCCTCATGCCTGGCAAGGAAACGGAGAGCGACGCCATCAGCCATACCGTGAACCGAGGTGACACGATAGAAGTGAGTTTCTATCTGGCCGGCTACACGCAGATGAACAGCGGAACGCTCATCACCGGCCCACTCTCCAAGGGATTCTATGCATACGGCGATTATGCCGAGGCTGACGAATTACCCCTCGATCTGAGCCGCCATACCAACTGGTTCTACTTCCTCAACACCATCGACGTGCTGACAGCACCGGAGAATCGGGCCGTCGTGTGCTATGGCGACTCCATCACGGCGCAGTCGTGGCCAGACTATATGGCTCAGCTGGCATTCGGCTCCAATGTCGCCGTCATCCGCCGTGCCGTCAGCGGCACGCGCATCCTCAGACAGTACGACTGCATCACTTATCAGGCCTACGGCTTGAAGGGAGCCACGCGCTTTCCCATCGAGATGCGGGTGGCAGGGGCCACGGATGTCATCATCCAACACGGCATCAACGACATCATCCACCCTGTGGGCGAAGACGTCAACCCCTTCCGTCCGTGGAGCGACCTGCCTACGGTCGAAGAGATGGAACATGGTGTGGAGGACATCTACGTGAAGCCCGCTAAGGCGATGGGTCTGAAAGTATGGAGCGGCACCCTGCTACCCATCTTCGGCTGGCGCACCTACAACGAAGATCGCGACGCCATGCGGCAGAAGTTTAATGAATGGCTGCGCACGTCACCCATCTTCGACGGATGCATAGACTTCGATGCAGCTGTGCGCAGCATCACCAACCCCAAGGCCTTTGCCGAGGGCTACGACAGCGGCGACCACTTGCACCCCAGCGAGCGAGCCTACGAGGCGATGGCTCAGGCAGCTGTCCACAAGCTGATCCGCCACATGCCGCGATACGACCACGAAGAATTCTTTTAACGACTGATGTATTATGAAGAAACCAAAATGGCTTGAGAAGGAAAAGCTGTATAGCATTATGTTCGAGTCGGACGAGCCCTTGGGGCGTATCTTCGACCTGGTATTGATTGTGGCTATCTCGCTGAGTATCATCATTTCGTTTGTCGAGACGATTCCCGAGCTGGCGCGAACCTTTAAACTGACGTTAGAGGTGCTGGAATATCTCCTGACGTTCTTCTTCACCGTAGAGTATATAGCACGTGTCTATTGTTCGCCGCGACCCAAAGAGTATGTGCTGAGCTTCTTCGGCGTCATCGACCTGCTGGCCATCTTGCCGCCTTACCTCTCCTATTTCTTCCCCAACGCACGGTACATGATCCTGCTCCGCTCGTTCCGTTTCATACGTATCTTCCGCATCTTCAAGCTGTTCAACTATATCAACGAAGGCCACCTCCTGCTGCGATCGCTCAGGAAGAGTTTCACCAAGATCACCGTCTATTTCCTGTTCGTGCTGATCCTGGTCACGTGTCTGGGTACATTGATGTTTATGATTGAGAGCGGCAGGCCAGGAACGGCTTTCACTGATCTGGGCACATCCGTCTATTGGGCCATCGTGACCATGACGACGGTGGGCTATGGCGACATCACGCCCGTTACCCCTATAGGCCGACTGCTCTCGGCTTTCGTGATGCTGCTCGGCTATACCATCATCGCCGTGCCGACGGGTATCGTCACAGCCAATATGATTGATGATACGAAAACTGCCGAAAAGACGAAGCAAAAGGACAGGCATTGCCCGCAATGCGATGCCAAGGTGCGTAAAAACGACAATTTCTGCCCCAACTGTGGTGCAGAACTGTCGTAGTCTTTCTTTGGCTCTTGCCGATGGATGTTTCTCTACTTGAGTCTGTAGAACACCCCTATGGTGCCATAGATGGGATAAAGGGTCTGCTCTACGGTCTTAAAGTCGCTGGGGAAAATGCCCGTCAGGCCCCAGTTCAGGTCGGCAGACACACCTAAGCCCTTGTACACCTGCCAGTCGGCACCAACACCGATACCAAACTGCACGTTGCGCAAGTCATCGTCGAATTCATAGGTAGCCCATTCGCCTTCCTTGTCGCCCATCAATATCTTGGCACCGGTAGGATTGCCCTCGCGCAGATAACCGTCGGAGGCAATACCGCCGAACTCCTTGCTCAGGAGGAACGACACGTATGGACCGCCTCTAAGCATGACTTTCTGACCCAGTTCCAATGTGGCCTGGACAGGGACGGTGAGCATCCACTGGGTAGACTTCTGGCTGACATGACCTGTAAAGAGTCCAGACAGATGGGAGCCTCCTTTAATGACCTCCATGTGGTATGCCTTGGTGGTCACTTCGGCCTTCATCCCTTTATTCTCATAATGCAGTCCGGCGGTGATGCCCCACTTCTCATTCAGCGGCAACTTGGCATCAATGCCCACCAAGAACGATGGTGTCAGACTGTAGCTGTCGATACTACGGATGGTCTCGGGCAATGGGATGGGGGTTGTTCCTCCAATACTGTATCCTACACGTGCCCTGATCTGCAGGCTGTCGAGTACGCCTGCCTTTGCGGTGCCAGTCATTCCCAGCGTCAGCACTGTCATTCCTATCGCGATTATAATATTCTTCATCTTCACTCCTTTACTTCTTACCTCTTACTTCTTACCTCTTACCTCTTATTTCTCATACCACACTTCCACCTCATCTACATAGAGTATGCTGCCGATGGCTCCCTCGAACCAAGCACCGCTCTTGCTCGACGAGAAGACAATCGCCAGGTTGCACCCCTTGTTGGCCACTATCTCGGCTGGAGCATCCTCGCCCTCGAAGAACATTTCAAAGCGTGTCCACTGATCCGTAGGCGGCAGAGAGGACACTTCGGCCACCTTATAAACCAGGAGGTTGTCTAAGATCTTGTCGAGATCAGCCACATCGCCACCATAGAGGACGTATGGCTTGCCGTCAGCATCGACATTGCGATAGAACACGGCATAGGCACTGGCCTCATCGGTACGGTTGGGATCGATTTCCATATCAGAGTTAGTGAAGTCCTTTCCTGGCTTGTATTTGTAGTAGCCAGTGACGCGCACCGGATCCCTGTCCCACCGCACGCCAAACTCCGTAGCTTTCAGCGGGTCTATCGCAGCCATGTCTACGTTAAACTTACCCAGGAAGAGGTTGCCGGCAGCGATGGGCTTGCCCATACTCTTACCCATTTCTCCTGTGGACATCGTCTCCAAGCGTACGCAATTGCCCTCAATTCCAGCATCAGACATATAGGTTGGGAACTCTTCGGGCCCAGCCCCGGAAAACAATGTCAGGGCGAAGCCAGGATTGCCCGATGCCCAGAGTCTCTGTGTCTCGCCGCTCTCGTCAATCTCGTAAAACTGATGATACCGGTTCCTGATGAAGATACCGCCTTCTGCTGTGTCTGCAAGCTCGAACGAGTGCTTGCTCTTGGGCAGCACGGGCTCTGCAAAGGCGACCTTGTAGGTACGCTTCCATTGTCCGTCCTCAGAGGTGACGGTATAGGTGACCGGGCCGTTTGTGAAGTCCTGCAGCGAGCCGCTTGCCGGTTCTATGCTGGCCTTGTCGGTAATCGTAAAGTTCACCGGAATCTGTTTCGGCACCATTAACATCGAGCGCACGACAAACGTGATGCTCGTCTCTGTCGAACTGATGTTCTCTTTGCGCATCTCTGCCGTCTCGTAGAATAACTTCTCCAGTTCCGAGCCTTCTACCCAGGCACTCTCGATGTCGCACTCATTGTTCGGAGCCTCGTCCTTGATGCACGAAATCATGCAGCAACACAGGACGAAAGCAATCATTGCCTTATTCATTTTTCGTTTATTATGTCCTTATGGGGTGCAAAGGTACGAATATATGAGCAAATAAACAAATAATCGCACAATATTTTTACACCTGAAGCCCCAATTCACACGCTTCTTATTTCTCTATCAACCAGTAGACCATGTGGTTAGTTGTGCGATTGCTCTGGAAGTTGAACTGCACTTCGTTGAGGGCGTTGCCGATCTTGTGGAACGAGGTCTCTGGATCGAAGTTCTGGTAGCAGGTTTTTTCGCAAAAAGCTTGCAATTATCTTGCAAATATCACTTTTTCTTTTTTATCTTTGCAGCGGAAATAATAAATAATTGGCTTATGGAGGCAGCCGAGGAAGCACGTGAATCGAACCGTGTTGCAACCGAACGTTTCTTTGAGGAAATCAAACAGGCCGCCGCAGCCTATTAAAGAAATGAACACAACAGACCATCGTCCCGTCCTCATCGTCATTGCCGGTCCCAATGGATCTGGCAAGACCACCATCACCTTGAAGATATCCAAAATCATCTCCCGCTATCAGAAGTCCATTGTCAACTGCAAGCGTTGTTCTGCTTTGGCCGACCGCGTGTATATCTATGACAACTCCATCGACGATACTGATGCACGGATTCTGTTTCGCTTGATAGACGACAACTCTTCAAGAAATATACCGACGACATTCCTGAATGGGCAAAGACGTTGATTAAATGAAAGAAAACATAACACAAACATTGTTGTTGGTCATTAAACCTTCAATTGTTTCTTCCTAATATCAATCATCAACTGGTTCACGAGCAATCCCTTTAGATACCGTATTTCCGACTCTAATCGTGCGATATGGTCATCATTCATTGCCGTAGGCACTCAATTTACATCGTCATTCTTTTATAATCTCACTCGCCAACGCATTTACAGCATCTACATCGATTGGCTCCAAAACGATTTCTTCAGGTTCCAAATCCAGCAAGAACTGCATATAGTTGGGGAGTGTCAGCAACTGTCCGTCCCTACCGATATTATAATCACCAAACTTGATGATATGCTTGACGTTGTATTTCTCAGGATGGCTCAACACAGTTTTGACGCTTTTTGCCTGTGCTGTCTTTGCCTTTACCTCAAGCGGTACACATTCACCACCCATCGCACCAGAAAGTCCAACTCCAAGCCAGAATCCTTCTGGAAATAATAAAGGTTCTGTTCCTTCTTATGAAGCGTATCAGCCATCAGATTCTCATAGATAGCCCCCTTGAATCCACCCAGATTACCCTGAAGGATGTCGGCACGAGTACCTGGCCCAAGCATCTCAATGAGCAGACCGATATCAGCCGTATAGACCTTAAACACATTATCCTTGGCATTCCCCTCCATTGGCAGACCAGTGATGTCAGTATTATAGCAACGGCAGATGATGCCGGCATCCTCCAGCCACTGCAGCGATCCCAAATAAGTATCACTTCTGCCACCTGGCTTCACCTTGTTGTATTGGAACTTCTTATTTTCCTTCTCAGCATTTTTTCAAACGACTTTTTGTTATGCTTCTACACTTTTCTTAACGACTTTTCGTTATGTCGTTACATTTTTTTTAACGACTTTTCGCTGCAAAGATACACTTTTTCCAACGAAAAAGCAACATTTTACTGCATTTTTTCAATGAACAAAACTATTTTTTACAAAAATCGCTTCCAAAAGTTTGAAATTATCCAAGTAGATGTGTTCTTAGAACGCCCTATAGTATACAACTGCTGTTGATTACTTAAATATCTTTTCTGCAATCGTCCTCCTGATATTCTCTTTCGCGGTTGCGGGTTGCAGGGCGATTTCGAGGGGTAAGTCGGGAGGATTGATGCAGGCGACACGGGAGAAGCCGGCATCAAGGAGGAGTTGTTCGTCGGCGATGCGACCGGCTATTAGCATGACGGGAACGTGATGGTGTTGGGCGCGCTGGAGGATACCAAAGGGGAGTTTCCCCATGAGGGTCTGGCGGTCAGCAGAGCCTTCGCCGGTAATTACGAGATTGGCATCTTGCAGCAGGTCGTCGAAATGGATAGTGTCTAATAAGAGGTCGATGCCTGAACGACAGTTGGCATTCATGTATTGCAGGAAAGCATAGCCCAAGCCACCTGCTGCACCTGCACCAGGATTGTTTTGACAATCACGACCTAGATGTTTAGCAGAGGCCTCCGCAAAGCGTTTGGCGCGAGCATCAAGGGCAAGGACCTGTTCATCTGTTGCACCTTTTTGAGGCGCAAAGACATGTGCAGCTCCATTCTCACCACAAAGTGGATTGGTAACATCCGTCGCTATCGTGAAGCGAACGTCATCCAGTTCACGCACATCGTCCCAATTGCCTCCTTTGGAAAAGGCTGCGATTGAGCGAGAACAATCGGAGCTCGATTCGATTGCCGAGCGTGAGCAGGCTCGACCGGAGGTCAAACTATCGATAATTGCCCGCAGCAACCCAATACCGCAGTCGCTGGTAGCACTTCCGCCAAGCCCTACGATGATGTGTTTGCAGCCCTTTCGCACGGCATCCACCACCAACTGACCTGTGCCATAACTTGTTGCCACCATCGGATTGCGCTCTTCTGGTGAAAGTAGCGTCAGTCCGCTGGCTTTGGCGATCTCTATCACTGCCGTATCACCCTGCAACAAATACTGCGCCACAATCGTTCGCATCAGCGGGTCTTTCACGTTGACCTCCACGATTGAGCCGCCCATCGCTGTCTGAAACGCTTCCATAAAGCCCTCGCCGCCATCGCTTACAGGCACTTGCACCACCTTTGCATCTGGCATCTTCGAAAGAATACCCTCACATGCTGCCTGATTAGCCTCAGCCGACGTCAGACACCCCTTAAACGAATCAATCGCTACAATAATCTTTTTCATATCCCCATCTTACTTTAAAGCTTTCTGTGCAGCTGCAATACCCGCCAGGCGACCATTGACCACGATATCTGCCACACCGTTGCCACCCAAACGATTGGCACCATGCAGACCGCCAGTTACCTCGCCAGCGGCATAGAGCCCTGGCATGTCATTGTTGTGCTGAGAGTTTATCCATATCTAACGCAATTATTCCTATAAAGTTTCTTTCATAAGAGCCTCAACTACTTTCACATCCGCTGGCAACCACTTCACGCTATCCAGTTCATCCTTCGCCAGCCATTTCGCCGCCTCATGCTCATTCAGATGCAGTGCTTCACCAATAAGGGAGCAGAGGAAACAATGCATCGTCAAGTGAAAGGCTGGGTAATCATACTCCACCGTACAAATAAACTTATCCACGCTAATCTCCGCAGACAGCTCCTCGCGAATCTCCCTCACGAGTGCCTCCTCTGGCGTTTCCCCAGCCTCCATCTTACCGCCAGGGAACTCCCACCAGTCTTTCCACTCGCCATATCCTCGCTGAGTTGCGAAGATGCGCCCCTCGTTATCGTGTATAATCGCTGCAACGACTTCCATCTGTTTCATTATCAGTTATTCTTATGAAGTCCACTTAAAATCTTCCATCTTTTTCTCCGAGGCCCTTTACCTTCGTCTTGGTTTTGTATTGTCTGAATGTCGGCATTTTTTACTCCTTGGGTTACTCTCAACCACCATTCAATCACCATTCATGCACCATTCAACCACCATTCAAGGTGTTTTTTTACGTTTTCACCTTGCTATTCGTCCTATTTTGTCAATATTTCTGCATAGGACCGTTATTCCACCTCAGGCTCCCAAAGATGCCGCGACATATCTACATGACCATTGGGTTTGAAGTGGATGCCTTCTGATTCAAGCAGAAGACGTTGGCGGCTCCAGCCAGGGGCTGTGCGGCCTTCTTTGTTGACAACACGATGACAAGGCAGTGACTCGGCTCCTGGCGTATAGCGAAGCGTGCGACCCACCATGCGAGAATGGCTCGGCCAGCCTGCCAAGGCGGCGATATGGCCATAGGTAGTCACTCGTCCGAGAGGTATCTGACTGACGATGTTCAGCACGGCATCACGAAACGCCCTTGCATGATCAGGCGTCATCAGATTGGGATAGTCCTGCATACCACCGCTTACTTTATCAGCTTCGCAATCTGCTTTTCTGTGGCCTCGGGCAACAGTCTGCGCAAGTGCTCAAACATCCGTTCGAACGACTCCTGCGGCGTGCGATTGCATTGGCATATGTCCCGGCCAAATAGTGACTCGGGCGTCGTCAGCAACGACCAGCCCCAGCCGTATTCGCGCCCATGCTTGTCGGTGGGATACACAAAGTCCTCAGTCACGATGCGGCAAGCCATCTGCAGGCGCGTCACGTAGCCATCGAACTTCGAGCGCATCTTGGGCCCGTCGAATCCGCAGGCAGCCCGCAGTTCGCGCGTTATCAGACTGCCGTGCTCGGCCAATGTCAACAGGATAGCCTCATCGATAGAACCCTCGACGGGCGCAGGTCTCGAAGCGCGGCGATAGTTGCACAGATCAGGCCACCACTCCTTGCTCACAAAGCCCGCCTTGCCCGCAAAGAACTTGCCATACACGCAGCGTCCCTCGGTGACGATGGGACCCTTCCACTTCCACAGCGGCCAGTCCCATCCGCCATCGTCGAACACCACATATCGATTGTCTTCGTCGACGACATCCTCAGCCGAGTAGCCCCAGATGCCACTATCCAGCAACGGCAGGAACCCCACCTTCTGGATATAGTCCATCAGCTCCGGACAGCTGTGTATCTCCCCGCTTCTCATCAACAGGCAGCTTCGGTATCACAAAAAGTCTTTCGCTTACACCAGACTGTCAGCCAGCTGCTCCAGCAGGGCCTCATCGCCGGCCTTCATGCGTGAGCGGATGGTGATCATGGGTTCCACAATCTCGCAGTCCTTCATGCCCTCAATCATCGCGCGCATCACTTTACCTGCGGAAGGAGCCCAACTGCCGTTCTCGATAATGGCGAAACGACGCTTCTGGTAGTTCTTGATCTGCAGATGGTAAAGGAAATCGTGCATCACAGGGAACACACCACCGTCGTAACTCGATGCAGCCACCACGACCGTTGGATAGCGGAAAGCATCCTCAATGACCTCTGCCATATCTTCGCGGCTCAGATCGCTGACCACAACTTTAGGAGCACCCTTCTGGCGAAGTATCTCGCCCAGACGCTCGGCAGCAGCAGCTGTTCCGCCGTGAATGCTGGCATAGGCAATGAGCACACCCTCGCTCTCTGGCTCATACTTACTCCATGTGTCGTAGAGTTTTACAGCCTCAGCCAGCGCCTCACCCTTCAGCACAGGACCATGCAGCGGACAGATGGTCTGAACGTCCATGGCAGCCGCCTTCTTCAGAACGCTCTGCACCTGTATGCCATACTTACCGCAGATGTTGAAATAATAGCGGCGTGCCTCACAAGCCCAGTCATCCGTCTCGTTGACCAAAGCACCAAACTTACCAAAGCCATCGGCCGAGAACAGCACCTTGTCCAGACTGTCGTAACTCATAATCACCTCTGGCCAATGCACCATCGCTGCCGTGATAAACTTCAATTCATGATGTCCCAACGAGAGGGTATCGCCCTCCTTGACAGTCATCACACGTCCCTCGAAGTTAAAGCCCTCGAAGAAGTTAGGCAGCATCTTCACGGCCTGAGCACTACAAACGAGTTGCAAACCAGGATAGGTCTCCAGCATCCAAGCGATGAGTGCTGCGTGATCGGGCTCCATGTGGTGAGCCACCAGATAGTCCGGCTGGCGATCGCCCAGCGCAGCCTTCAGGTTTGCCTTCCACTCATCAGCCTTACGACGGTCGGCGGTATCCAAGACGGCGATCTTGTCATCGTCGATGAGATAGGAGTTATAACTCATGCCCTCGGGCACAACATACTGACTCTCGAAGAGATCGATGTCGAGATCGTCGACACCGATGTACTTGATGGTATCACTAATCATATTCATTGTTTATTTTGTTATTATAATTTTCAAACCTATTTCTTGAACCTCTCCTCAATGCTCTGGAAGATGACAAAGAGGGTGGGCACGATGAACAGCAGCGCAATGGTTCCTATGAGCATACCGCCGATGACGCCCACACCCAACGAGCGGTTACCGTTGGCACCCACGCCAGTGGCAAGCGCCAGAGGCAGCAGGCCGAAGACCATCGTCAGCGAGGTCATCAGGATGGGACGCAGACGCACGGCAGCGGCATCGAGGGCAGCCTCAACAATCCCCATCCCTTGACGGCGACGCGTAGAAGCATACTCCGTGAGCAGGATGGCGGTCTTCGAGAGCAGGCCGATGAGCATAATCAGACCCGTCTGCATATAGATATTGTTCTCCAGTCCCCAGAGCCATGCAAAGAGGAACGAGCCCGCCAGTCCGAAAGGCACACTCAGGATGACGGCCATCGGGATGAACAGACTTTCGTAGAGGGCGCAGAGAATCAGATAAATAAAGATGATGCAGATGACGAAGACCAGCGCAGTGGTGTTCTGGGCCGAAGCCTCCTCACGCGTCATACCGCCAAACTCGTAGCCATAACCCTCCGGCAATACCTCTGCGGCCGTCTCGCGGATGGCCTCGATGGCCTGTCCGCTGCTGTAGCCCTCTGCAGCCGTTCCGCCCACCTGTATCGACGGGAAGAGGTTGAAGCGCGAAAGTGTCTCAGAGCCGTAGATACGAGTCAGCGTGATATACTGTCCGATGGGCGACATCTCACCCTGATTGTTGCGCACGAAGATATTATTGAGCGACTCCGTGTCGAGACGATACTCGGGCGAGGCCTGCACCATCACACGATAGAGTTTCGTGAATCGCACCAGGTTCGAGGCATACGAACCACCGACATAGCCACTGAGCGCCGCCAAGACATCGCTGGGCGACACACCGCGACGCTTACACAGGGCGGCATCCACCTCGACACGATACTGCGGATATTTCAGCGAGAAGTTGGTGAAGGCACGGCTGATCTCCGGACGCTCATTCAACGCAGCAATCAGACGGTTGGTTTGCGTGAGCAGATCCTGAATGGTGCCGCCGTGCTTATCCTGCACGTGCATCTCGAAACCGTTGATACGTCCGAATCCTGGCAGCATATTCTGCGTATTCACCTGAATCTTTGCGTTGGCGATGTCGGCCGTACGACGATAGATCTCGTCAACAACACTCTGCACATCGTCGCCCTTGCCCTTACGCTCGCCCCACTTTTTCAGTTTCAGCGTGAAGTTACCGTTCGACGACGACTGCTCGAAGTTGTTCGAGTTGCCGGCGATGAGCGAATAGATGCGCAACTGCGGCAAGTCCTCGATACGTGCTTCCACCTCTTTCAGTATATGGTATGTCTGCTGCAAACTGCTTCCCGGCGAAGCCTGCACGTTGATGAACACCGTACCCATATCCTCATTGGGCACCAGTCCCGTCTTTGTCGTGCGCATCATCCACACCAGTGCACCGACGGCCAGCACAACGAGCGCCAGACCTAACCAACGGCGGGGAATGAATACGGCCACAGCGCGCTGATAACGGCTGAGGACGGCGTTGAAACCATCATTGAAGCGCTGGAGGATGCCAGATGGATGAGTGCCTTGAGCCGGTCTCATCATGATGGCACAGAGTGCCGGCGAGAGCGTCAGGGCATTGAAGAGCGAGATACCCACGGCGATGGCCATCGTCAGTCCGAACTGCGTATAGAACGTTCCCGTGACACCACTGATGAAGCAGACAGGCACGAAGACAGCCATAAACACCAGCGTCGTAGTGATGAGTGCCGAGGTGATGTCGTGCATCGCATCAGCAGTTATTGATTTAGAGGTAAGAGGTGAGAGGGAAGAGGTAAGAGAAATGTCTTGCGGCTGTTTCTGCTCTTGAAGTATTCTCTCACCTCTCACCTCTAACCTCTCACCACTATAGCTGTTCACATTTTGCCCCAACAGCGTCACCTCCTTAAACCCACGGTCCCTCAGGTCTCTTACCTCACGGAGGATACTCTCCACGTCGCGACTGCGCTCACGACCTCTGGTATAAGGCACAATGCAGTAATGGCAAAAATTATTGCAGCCTCGCATAATGCTGACAAAGCCGCCAATCTTGGCACCATGCAAGCGCTGGGGAACAATGTCGCGATAGGTCTCACTCGTGCTAAGTTCAATATTAATGGCTTTATGGCCCGTCTCGGCCTGTGCTATCAGGTCGGGCAGCGACAGATAGGCATCAGGACCTGCTACCAAGTCAGCATGGTGGTTCTGTAACAGGTCGTCCTTCACACGCTCTGCCATACAGCCCAACACACCGATTATCAATGGACGCTTACGCTTGATGGCATCCAAAGCATCCAAACGGTGATAAATCTTCTGTTCGGCATTGTCGCGTACAGAACAGGTGTTCAGAAAGACAGCATCAGCCTCATCCAACGACTCTGTTGCCTCATAACCTGCCATCTGCATCACAGAGGCAACCACCTCTGAGTCAGCAACGTTCATCTGACAACCGTATGTCTCAATATATAGTTTCTTCATATTTTTTCTTTTACGGCTGCAAAGTTACGAAAAAAAGTCGTAACTTTGCACCCAATAATAAAATAATAACACATGGACTTAATTAAAAACAAAGAATTCGGTGGTGAGCGTCCCCTTTTTGCCACCCACGACCTGCGATTAGAGAATGTCACCATTACAGATGGTGAAAGTGGTATCAAACAATGCCAAAATATGGAGGCCAGCGAGTGCCGGTTCTATGGCAAGTATCCTTGGTGGCACGTCGATGGTGCCCTCATTGAGGATTGCTATTTCGCTGTGGGCTCGCGTTCGGCTATCTGGTACACCAACGACCTCGTGATGCGCCGCTGTCGTATCGACGGCCCTAAATTCTTCCGTGAGATGAACAACGTCACGCTAGAGGATGTCAATATCACCGATGCCGACGAAACGTTCTGGAAAGTCAATGGTCTGCGACTAAAGAATGTGACCTTGCATGGAGGTACATATCCATTTATGTTCTGTGAAAACATCTATGTCGACGGACTCAACAGCGATTCCAAATACGTGTTCCAATATTGCAAGAATGTCGAGGTGCACAACGCCAGAATCCTGACGAAGGACTCTTTCTGGGAGTGCGAGAACGTCACGGTCTACGACTCAGATTTAGACGGCGAATACCTTGCTTGGCACTCGAAGAACGTCCGTCTAGTTAATTGTCATCTGACGGGCGAGCAGTTACTGTGTTACACCCAAAACCTCGTGCTCGAAAACTGCACCTTCGACAAGGCCTGCGACCGTGTGTTCGAGTATTCTACCGTTGAGGCCGACATCCGCGGACCTATCGAAAACATCAAGAATCCCACCAGCGGACATATCATTGCTGACAGCATCGGTTCCATCACCATCGACGAACACGTCCGCCAACCGAACAATTGTGTGATTGAAATAAGAAAATGAAATATAATTTCGACGAAATCATAGACCGCAGAAACACAGGCTGCGTCAAGTGGGACGAAAGTCCTTCGCCCGACGTTATTCCCCTGTGGGTCGCAGACATGGACTTCGCGGTGGCCCCTGCTATTCAGGAGGCCATCCTGCGTCGAGCCCAGCATCCCGTATTTGGCTATACCTACGTACAAGACGACTATTACGACGCTGTCATCTCGTGGTTCCAGCGTCGCCACCATTGGACCATCCAGCGCGAATGGATACAATATACCATTGGCGTCGTACCAGCGATGTCTGTTGCCATCAAGGCGTTGACAATGCCTGGCGAAAAGGTGCTCATCCTCTCGCCCGACTACAACTGCTTCTTCTCCTCCGTTAAAAACAACGGCTGCGAAGTCCTCGAAAGTGTACTGCGATTCTGTCACAGCAATAACCGCTTCGAGGTCGACTGGCCATCCTTCGAGGCTTGCTGTGCCGACGAGAAAACGACCGTTTTCCTCCTGTGTAACCCCCACAACCCCACTGGTCGTGTCTGGACGCGTGAAGAACTGCAACGGATGGCTGATATCTGCCACAAACACCACGTCCGCATCGTCTCCGACGAGATTCACTGCGAACTGATGATGCCGGGCTATACGTTCTGCCCTATGGGAACCGTCGACCCTGACGTCATCTCCCTCAACTCACCTTCGAAATCGTTCAACATCGCAGGACTGATGATGGCAAACATCATCTGTCAGGATGCCGAAACCCGTCGTCGCCTGGATCGTGCCATCAATATCAATGAGGTGTGCGACGTCAATCCCTTTGCCCCCGAGGCTGTCAAGGCGGCTTACAACGAGAGCGAGGACTGGATTGACGCCCTCAACGTCTACATCCACGACAACTACAGAGCGCTCTGCGATTTCGTCGCAAAGAATATCCCTCTTTGGCGCGTTATGCCCCTTGAAGGCACCTACCTTGTTTGGGTCGACGTCTCCAGTGTGTGTTGCGACTCAGTCGCAACATACTGCGAAACCATCCTCCGCGAGGCCCGCGTCTGGCTGAATCCAGGCACCATGTACGGCCCGCAGTCTGGCGAAGGCTACCTCCGCATCAATATAGCCTGCCCCCGTTCACTATTGTTGGAAGCATTAGAAAGAATTAAAAACATAAAGAAATGAAAAACGAAGTCAATGCATGGTCAGTCACCTGGGGTGTACTCATGGCCGTTCTTTTCTCTGCAGCTGCTGCCTACCTCGGACTGAAGGTCGGACAGGTTTTCGAAGCTGCTATTCCCATTGCGATTATCGCCGTTGGTGTGTCTGCTGCTGCCAAGCGCTCAAACGCCCTCCGCGAAAACGTCATCATCCAGTCTATTGGTGCTTGTTCTGGTGCCGTCGTTGCTGGTGCCATCTTCACCTTACCTGCCATCTATATCCTGCAGGCGAAGTATCCAGAGATGAGCGCCGACTTCCTGAAGATTTTTATCGCTTCGCTACTCGGTGGTGTCTTGGGCATTTTGTTCCTCATTCCATTCCGTCGTTACTTCGTGGAAGCACCACAGGAACAATACCCCTTCCCTGAAGCCACAGCCACCACACAAGTGCTAAAGAGCGGTGCTGCAGACGGCGACGAGGAAACCACCGCTTCCGATGCGTCAGCGTCGGGCTCTTCCGCCTCCTCTCAGGCCAAGCCCCTGCTCATTGCCGGTATCGTCGGTGGTCTCTACGATTTCATCGTGGCCACTTTCGGCTGGTGGAACGAAAACGTCACCTCGCGGATGATTCCTTATGGCGACGACTTAGCCGAAAAGGCAAAATTGGTATTTAAGAACAACACTGGTGCCGCCGTCTTGGGTTTGGGTTACATCATCGGTTTCCGCTATGCTCTTATCATCACGCTGGGTTCGCTGTTCGTCTGGTGGCTCGTCGTACCAGGTATGGCATTACTGTTCTCCGACACCGTACTCAACGAATGGAATCCTGCCATCACCACAGCCGTAGGCGAGATGTCGCCAGAGCAGATCTTTACTTCCTATGGTAAATCCATCGGTATTGGTGCCATTGCGATGGCTGGTATCATCGGCATCATCAAGTCGTGGGGTGTCATCAAGAGTGCCGTAGGCTTGGCAACGAAAGCGACGGATGCTAGCGGGGAAACCGCTGGCCACGATGACCTGCCCTTCCGCTTCATTGCCATCGCTGCCGTCGTCACCATCATCGTCACCTTCCTGTTCTTCTGGTTTGGCGTCATGGACGGCAACCTGCTCTTCGCCGCTGTGGCCATCATCCTCACAGCAGTCATCGCCTTCCTCTTTACCACTGTCGCTGCCAACGCCATCGCCATCGTGGGTTCGAACCCTGTGTCTGGTATGACACTGATGACGCTCATTCTCGCCTCCGTCGTGATGGTCGCTGTCGGACTGAAAGGCACGGGCGGAATGGTCGCTGCACTCATCATGGGTGGTGTGGTCTGCACGGCACTCTCCATGGCGGGCTCGTTCATTACCGACCTAAAAATCGGTTATTGGTGTGGTACACAACCCAGAAAACAGGAGACTTGGAAATTCCTCGGCACATTGGTCAGCGCGGCCACCGTGGGTGGTGTGATGATGCTGTTGAACGAAACCTACGGCTTTGCTTCTGGTGCCCTTGCTGCCCCTCAGGCTAACGCGATGGCTGCCGTCATCGATCCCCTGATGAATGGTGTGGGAGCCCCCTGGCCGCTCTATGCCCTCGGTGCTGTTATTGCCGTTGTACTGACGCTGTGTAAGGTGCCGGCCTTGGCCTTTGCACTGGGTATGTTCATCCCCATGGAACTGAACGTCCCCTTGGTCATTGGTGGCGCTATCAGCTGGTATGTCACCACCCGTTCGAAGGACGAAGCCACCAACAAGGCTCGTGGCGAAAAGGGCAACCTCCTCGCTTCCGGATTCATTGCCGGTGGTGCTTTGATGGGTGTTGTCAGTGCGTTGCTACGCTTCGGCGGCGTCTCGTTCGACTATAGCGCCTGGTGGGCTAACCCCCTCTCTGAGCTCTGCTCATTGGTAGCCTACATCCTGCTCATTATCTACTTCATCCGAGCCACGAAAGTAGCAAAATAGTCCTTACGGACGGCTCTCGCCCTCGATATACTCTTCGAGGAACATGTGCTCCCCGTCATACACGGCATAGGTAAACTGACTGATCCAGTCGCCTAAGATCATCAGCCGTGTATGGCGGGCGAGTTTGATGTCGAGTTCGATATGGCGGTGCCCGAAGATAAAATAGTCGATGTTGGGATGTTCCTCAATATACTTCTTGGCAAAGAGCACAAGGTGTTCTTTGTCTTCCCCCATATACACAGGCTCATCGCTCTCCTTATGCTTGATATAGCTATGCTTGGCCCAAGTGAGTCCGAAAGCGACGCCCCAGCGGGGATGAAGTCCTGAGAAGAGCCACTGACAGAAAC
>JAEEGK010008641.1_pt1 | contig 23970 bp, 19 predicted proteins | sample 8958771 | NCBI WGS metagenome assembly JAEEGK01 (sample SAMN16246547, study PRJNA631951) | gut metagenome | biome: gut microbiome; feature: rumen; material: SC-attached | host: Bos | place: Iran: Karaj | collected 2018-10
TATGGAAGTTATTAAGTTTATTAATAAAAGATAAATCTGAAGATAATATTAAATTATTTATTCATTTAATTATTTCTTATCAAAATGCTTCTGGAAATCATTTTGATTATGTTATTAAGTTAATTAAAAATCAAAAAAATATTAAAAATGGTAAATCTATTTTTATTAATCATAATAGTATGATTAATATGACTAATCCTCTTTGTTATTTTGTTAATAATATTAAAGATGAAGAAGATAACATGTTAATTAAAAGAATTTTAAGAGCAATTTATCAATTTGAAGTTTATCAATATTTTAGAACTTTAAGAAAAAGAAAATTAAATGATGAAAGAAAAAATTTCAGTAATGAAATATTAAATGATTTATTATCAATTGATTTTGAAAAAAATGGAAAAAAAGTAAATGGAATTTTTATTAAAGAAAATGAAGAAGAATTTTATGATAAATATGAAATTAATGATTTTCAATTTAATCAATATTTAAATAAATTAAGGTTTTGTGATTTAATTTGTATTGTTCCTCAATTTTTGAAATGTGCTTTTGAAGAAAATCCAATTGAAAATTTTAAGAAAATACCAATAAATAATATAGATGAAAATATATTAAAGGAAAATTTAGGAATTAATTATGATGTTAAACAATTTAAATTATTTTGCATTGTTCAAGGCTTAATTTATAAAGAAAGAAAAGAAAGATATGATTCTGAAAAAAAAGAAATGATAATTGAAGATTTAGAAGATGAAAATATTGGAAATAAAATGATTAAAGATTATATTATTAGTCAATTTAAATATGATTATAATAATAAATTAAAAAAGAAAAGAAAAGAAGAGGAAAAAATTTTATCTCAGGAATTTTTAGATAAAATAATTAAATGTGATAATAAAGAAGAATTAGAAAATTTAATTATAAATGGAGTTAAAAAAGAAAATGTTCAATTTGTTTTAAAAAGTCCAAGTGATAAAATTTATAATATTATAATGGAAAAATTATTGAATAAAAATATTCAAAATATTGAATTAAGAGGAATTAAAATATTATATTTATCAACAGGTAAAAATTTAGAAAATAAAATTTTATGGAATAAAGGAAATATTGTTCAAGATATATTTAATAAAATTAATAGTGATATAGTTAAATATTTTAATGAAGATGAAAAAGTCTTTTATTTTAAAATAAAAAATAACTTTAGTTATATTTATAGAGATTTACCAAATAGATTAGGTCATAATAATGAAAAAAAATCTTATTGGGCATTAGGCTTTAAATCAATTAAAGAAATGTCTTCTATTGTAGATAAACAAACAATGGATGAATATCGAAAAATACATATTAATTGTTGTGGTTTAAATAAATTAAATGGTGTTTTATCATACAAACAATTAAAAAAATTAGAAAAGAAAAATAAAAAGAAAGAAAATTTAATTAAAAATAAATAAACTCTTATAAAATTTTTTTAACTATTAGAAATGTTTTTTTTAATTTTTAAATATTTCTTTTTGTTATTAAGATTATATATTTATTTTTATTTATTGATAATTTTGATTCATCTTTCATTAAATTTCCTATTTATTATTTCATTTTTATTTTTAAAGATAATATTTTATATTATTTCTTACTCATATTCTATTTTCTGAAAATCTAAGGCATTTCCTATTTATTTAATAGTTTTTAATTTTTAATGTTTTTTAGGGAAAATATTAAAAAAATTACAAAATATAGATTAATTATTTGATTTAATTAAAAAAATAAAGTATTCTAAAAAATTATAATTAAATTAGAAGTTTTTCATCCTTTTATAATATATAAAAAATATATAATTAATTGTTTTCTATCTATTTTTACTTTTTTACTAAATAAAATGAAAGATGGAAAAATAGGTAAATTAAAAAAAGAATTAGTAAATAAAGAAAAAGACAAAGTAAAAATTCCATATCAGTTATCAGATAGAAATAATCATCAAAAAATATTATTTTTAAAACAAACTTTTAAGGAGAAAGTGAATTTAAAATTTAAGAGATTAGAAACTTATGATGAAGATAGAAAAAAAATCAAGTTTAACAAAAATTTTATTTTACCAAATGTAAAAAGAACATGTTCTTTTAATATAGATATTGAGAATCAAGAAAAAGATATAAATAATCAAAATAAAGAAAAAATAAATATAAAAAATAACATTCATTTCCAATCAAAAGACCTTTCAAATAATAATAATAACAATATAAAAAATAACAATAACATAGAAAACAAAAAGAAAATAAATCTTCCAAAAATAATTAACAACAATAACGAAATAATAAAAGATTATTATAAAAGTGAAGACCAAAATATATCATTTAGAAAAGAAATGGAAGATAAATCATATATAAAAATAAATATAATAGAAAAAGAAAATCACAAAATATCTTTATTTGCAATATTTGATGGTCACGGAGGAAAATTAGTATCACAATATTTATATAATAATTATGAAAAGACATTAATTTCAATATTAGAAAAAAATAATTATAATATAGAAAAAAGTATAAAAGAATCATTTAAAGAAATAGATAATAATTTAGAAAAAATACCAAATACAAAAACAATAGGATCAACAGCAACAATAATTTTAATAGATAATAATATATTATATTGTGCTAATGTAGGTGATAGTGAAAGTTATTATATTTCAAAAGATAAAATAATTAAGTTAACAAATTTACATAATTGTAAAAATAAAAAAGAAGTTGAAAGAGTTAAAAATAGTAAAGGATTAATTTTTGGAAATAGAGTTTTTGGTATGTTAAATTTAACTAGATCTATTGGTGATTTTGATTTTAAAATTTATGGTGTTATTAATGAACCTTTTATTTATAAAGTTAATTTAGTTGAAAATTATAGTAAATATGTTATTTTGGGAAGTGATGGTGTTTGGGATGTTATTAATGATTCTGATTTAATTCAAATAGAAAAAAAATATGGTTCATTATGTAAAAATTTCTGTAATAAAATTGTTGAAGAAGCAATTAATAAAGGATCACAAGATAATATTTCTTGTATTGTTATCAAGTTTTAATTTCTTTTTTTTTTTTGAGTTTTGTATGTAAATGTTAAATATATAATAATATCTAAATATATATATGATTAATTCTTTAAGGTTATTATAAGGTTTTAATATGTAATTTTATGAATAGATTTTTTTTCATTTACTATTTTTTTTTTATGTTATATTTTGGAAATTATAATAATTAATTATAATTATTATATAAAATATGAAACTAAAAAAATTTGACAAAATTCAAAAATATCAATTAAGAAATAAAATAGAAAAAATATTATCAAGAACAAATTTACAACCATGTATACCATATCAAAATAATTTAAATTTATTAAATAATAAGATAAATCATTATTATGAAGCAGATTATTATAAGAATCAAAAAATAAATAATTCTTTGAGTTTTTCATATGCAATGAATAATAGAAATGAAGAAGAAAAGAAAAAAAAATTTATAGATTATCAAACAGAAAATATAATAGATTTACCAAAAGAAAATGATTATGTGATAAAATTACTTTTTAATGAATTAACTTTTGAAGAAATAAAAATAATTTTACAAAATCCCGAATTTTACATAAGGAATAATTCAATAAGGAATAATTTAGATTTTTTCCATCAAAAACATAGATTATATGAAACTTTAAATTTAGAAGAAAATCATATTAATGAAGAATCAGAAGATAGAAAATTAAGTAAAATGATAAGAAATAAAAAAAATGAAATTATTTATAGAATTAATCATCCTAATGAAGATGTTGAATCAATTAAAAATAAAGAAGAAATTGAAAAAGAAATTAAAAAAGATATTAAATTCCAAAAAATAAATTATCAAAAGAATAAAATAAGAAATGAGAGGAATGATATTACTTTAAATAATATCTTTTTAAATTCACAAAAGGAAATTCAAAGAAAAATAAATTTATCAAATGATTTTAAAGAATATTTACTTAAAGAAAAAATAAAAAAAAGAAATATAGAAAATATAACAAAGTTAGGAAATAATATTGATCATAATTCAGAAATTATAGTAAAACCTTTTCCATTAAATCAATCAATAAATATTAAAAAACATATAAGTCATAAATCTAAAATTTTTCCAACAATTCCTAGTCCTAAACCTTCTCAAAAATTAAATGAAGTAAATGTTAGATTAAAGCAATTAAAGAAAAAAATGCTTGAAAAAGAAACTCAAAATATGATTAATATGTATATAAGTGAAATAAAAGAAAGTTTTAGTTATCGAGAAAAAAATAATGATTATTTACCTTTAATTACAAATTAAATTTAATTATTATTATGATTCAAAAGTAAATTAATTAATTTATTTTAGTGTTTTATTTAAAAATTAAATAAAAAAAAATTAAACTTCTTTTATTATTAAAATACCCATAAATCTATTAATAAAGTTATTTCTTGTTATTGAAATACTTAATCTACTTCTTCCATTTAAATTTATATATTCTTTATATTTTAAAGCAATTTTTTCATCAATGATTTCATTTTCTATATTAGTAAAACCTTTTATTATTGTATCATCAATAACAAATAATACATTTGGATAAAAATTCATATTTTGTTTTTTATCTATAAATAATATAAATTCAATTTGATAAATTCCTTTATTTCTTATTGTAATATAATAACTATTATTTTCCCAAGAAAAATTTTCAGGCGATGAATTTATACTTTGAATATTCCATTTAATATTTCCATTAACAATTTCATTATTTGAACTTATCCATTTTCCCATTATATAATCTGTGCATATTATTTTATTTATATCACTTTGATTTTTTAAAGTCTTTTGAAAATAATCATTATCAACTTTTGAATTTATATCTTCATTTATTATTGTTAAAGCTTTATTAATATCATCAATATTTACTTTTCCCTTTAAATAATTATTTAACTCTTTAAAATCAACTTTCATAATTAATGATTCTTTAATTTGACTTATTTCATATTTTAAATTATCAATATCTTTATTTAAACTTGGAGTAATATTATTATAATCTGTTAATGTTCTTCTATTATAAGTAAAGTTATTTATATTATTATAATTATTATTATTATAATCATTATTACTATTAGAATCTACTTTAATTGTTTTTTCTTCTATTTTTTCTTTTAATTTTCCAATTTCTGATAAAGTAGAATTTAAAGTTTTATAATCAACTTTATTTTGAAGTAATTCAGTAATATCAGATAAATTAGGTTTAATACTTAATTCATTAATAACAGAATTTTTTAACATATTGTATTCATTATATAAAGATTTCATTGATTTATTTAAATTATTAATATTAGTATTATTTTCTAATTTTTCTCTATTAACTGTAGAAACTAAATTATTAACAATTTCTTCTAATTTATTATTAATTGATATTGAAGATAATTTTATATCAAGTTCATTATTTTTTTCAGTTAAATTATTTATTTTAGAATCTAATGTTTTTATTAAAGAATCTAATCTTTTTTTTTCTTGTTCATTTACTCTTTTATATTCATCATATAGGATTTTAAATTTATTTATATTTTCATTTACATCATTTTTCAAATCTTCATTATTTGTATCTAATATTTTATTCATTCCTTTATTTATATCTTCAGTTACTTTATTTAATATTTGTAAATCTATTTTATCGTTTTCTAACCCATTTAAAACTTCATTAAAAGTAGAAAATTGTTTTTTTATATTAATTATTAATTGATTTAAATCATTTTCTATTTCTTCAATTTTTTTATTCATAACACTTAAATTAATAATATCAGATTTATTTGCTTTTGTATGTAAAGCACTAACAACAAAATTTTTATTTGCTTTTGTTTCAATTGAATTTTTTATTTCTGCTAATTCTGTATTTATTTTATCTATTTTATTATTTATTAATAAATTAACATCATCTAAACAAACTTTACTTTCTAAATTATTATTTATTTCAGTAAAATTTTTTATCATATCTGCATTATTTGCTTTTATTACAAGTGAATTTATTAATTCAGTTTTATCACATTTTTGATCAAGTGAATTTCCGATTTTTTGAATTTCATTATTTTGCTTTTTTATTAAAGAAAAAATTAATGTAAATCCTTGTTTGAATGTATCATTCATTGAAGAAAATTCATTTGATGAAATTAAATCTTCAATATTCTTTATTTCATCAAAATTTATTTCTGACATTGAATAAAATTAAAAATAAAAATATTTAAAAATTAAATAAATATGGTAAATAAAAAAATATAAAAAATAAAATATTATTTTTTAAATTTACATAATCCTTATCTTTTAAATAAACTTAAAGTTTATTTGAATTTGAATTTCTATTTCTTTATTATTTATAATTCTAATATTTTAAAAATAAATTAATTTTTGATATTAAATATTAAAGTTAAATTTATTTATATATTGATAATCACATATTGATTTTGTATAAATGGATAATAATGTTAATATTGAAAATCAAAAAATATCATCCTCGCCTTTATTAAATTGTATATGTAATAATGATAATATTAGAATTCCTTTAGAAGATAAATTAAAAAAAAATGAACAAAAATATTATTCATTAACAGGAATAAAAGAAAAAGAAAAAAAAAACCCAAATGAAGTATTATCTGAATTATTAGATAATTTAGATAAAAACTCTTTAAATATTTTTTATAAAGATTCTTCATGTCCTTTTAAAAGAAAAATAGATGAATTGAATTTAAAATTTTATTTAGAAACAGAAAAATATTTATGTAATAAAACAAAAATAGAAAAAACTCAAAGTTCTTTATTTATAATATTATTTAAGCAAATAAAAATTTATATTGAAGAAATAGAAAGATTAAACTTAATTATCTTAGAAAAAAAATATGAACCAAGAAATACAATAGAAAGAACTGATGAAATATTAAAAAAACAAAAAGATTTTGAAATAAATCAACAATTAATAAAAACTTTAAAAGATTCTAAATCATATACTGAAGGAAAATTATTAAAAACTTTATTAAATGAAGATAAATTAAAGAAAGAAAATGAAAAATTAAAACAAGAAAATGAATTTTATAAAAAACAATATAATAAAAATATGATTAAAACTTTAACTCAATATAATTTTTATTCAAAGACTTTTAATAATTTTATTAATAATGAAAGAGGAATATCAGATATAACAAAAGCATGTTCAAATTTAAGTTGCGAAAATACAATTGATAATATATTAAATAAAAAAAGAAATAATTCAGAAAATAATAATGATTCTAATAATTATAATAATGGATTTAATACTTATCATTTTTTTCTTAATCATAGTAATGAACCTAAAAAAAGTATTGGAATAATTAAATATACTAAAGAAAAAATGAAAAATAAAAAAAAGCATTTTGAAATTATTAATGTTTCTTCTGTGAATAATGTTAAAAAGAATAAAATTGTTATTTCTGAAGATAATAGAATTAAAGAAAGTGAATTATTAAATAATATAGATTTTAATGAAAGTTATAATATTAAACCTAAAACTGAAGTTATTGTTAGTAATTTAGATGATAATTATATGAATAATAAATTAATTTTAAATAATGAAAATTCAAAAAATAGAAATTCGAGTTTAGATAATTTTAATGATCATTGTAATAATATAAATAAAATTAATATTAATAATAATCATATTATTAATTATAATAATAATGTATTATCAAATGATGATCAAAAGTTTATTCTTAATAATAATAAAAAAATAATTAAAAAAAAAATTCCTATTGTTAAAGTGAAAATGAATAAATAAATAATAAAAAAATTTTAATTTTTTTGTGTATTTATTATTTGAAAGTAATTTATATATTATTATTAATATAAAAAAAAATATAAATTTTCAAAAAAAAAATTATATAATGTATTAATTATTTATTATATATTCCCCATTATAAATTCTTTGAATACGTTCATCATCATTCATTTCATTAATATCAAAGCAATAAAAACTTTGTTCATTAGAAAAATTATTATCTAAAATACTAATTTTATTTTTTTTTTGATATAAAGAACATAATTCTTCTAAATTAATTTCTTTTTCTTCAATATTATCATCATTGAAGTTATTAATTGAAAAATAAGATAAATTTTTAAAATATCCTAATTCATAATTTAAAAATTCACTTTGTCTTTCTTTATCTTCATTTTCTTTTTGAATATTATTTTTTTTATCATTTGATGCAGAACTTGAATAATTTGTTATGTTATTTGTATTTATATTTAAATTTATTTTTTTGTTTATTGGAATTTTTTTTTCTATTATTTTTTTTTTCTTTTCTTTTTCTTTTAAATATTTTTCTTTATTATATTCTTCTTTAAATAAAGTATTTTTTAAATTTTTTTTTGAGTTATTTTTTTTTTTTGATTTTGAAAATGAATTTTTATTTAATGTTTTACTTATTTTTATTTTAGAAGAAAGATAATTTGATGAAATGTTATTTTCTTTTATTTTTGCTTTTGTATTTTTAGTTAATTTCATTGAAAAATTAAAAGGATTGTTTATATTATTAAGATTTGATAATGTGTTATGTTTTTTTAAAAATTGATTTTTTTTCTTTTTAAACTTATCTAATCTATTTATTTCTTGTTTATTTGATATTGAATTATTTCCATTAATTAGTTTTAGGAAATTTAAATTTTTTGAATCAATTTTTTTTCCATTCATTTTTTTTTAATTTAATTATTAATTATTCTTAAATTATTTAATTAATAAATTAAATGGTTGATAAGGAATTAAAATTAAAAATAAGACCAGTTAATATTGAAAGTAAAAATTATCAAGCTCAAGGATTTTTATATTATTATGATAATAATTTAAAAAAAAATAATGTAAACCATAATAAAAAAAAAGGTTTAATTAAATTTAATGAAGTAGAAGAAATTTTAAAAAAACCAAATAATAAAAATAAAAGAAATGAAGATTTTAAATTAATAAAAGCAAAAGATTATAATAATGATAATATTGATTTAAGTTCATATAATACATTTTTAAAAAATATTAAAATATCTAATGGAAATAAAAAGAAATTATCAACTTTAATAAATCAATAAAAAATAAAAATAAATATAAATTAAAATATAAATGGTATAAAGAATTAAAAGAAAAATTTACTTATTAACAATGTTATTTAAACTTTGAAAAAATCTATTTTTAATTTCTGTATCTAATTCATCTTTATTAACTTTATTAATAATATCCCATTGTAGAATTTCAATCTTTTCATCTTTTTTGTCAACATTAATAGTTAATCTACAAAAAGGACAAGAATTATTTTTTTCTAATAACCAAGTTTTAATACAATGTTCACAAAAACAATGATAACATTTTAACATTGTATTTATTGTATTTTCATTACAAATAGGACATAATCCATTATCTGATTCATCTTTATTTTTTATTTTAGTCATTCTTTCTTTTATTTTATCATCATAAAATATATTAATTGAATCTAATAAAGAATTATGAAATACGTAAAATTCATCTAAACTTAATTTTATAGTTTTTTCTTTTGTGTTTTTATTTCTTTTTATTTTTACTTTTATTAAATTTTTAGAATTTATTTTTTTGAAAAATCCATTATCATCTAAAGAAAATAGAAGAGAATATGATGTTTTATCCATAAATATTTTTTGTAAGGTTATTGCATTTATTATTTTTATATCGTCTAAAACTTCTTCTCTTGCTTTATTACTTTTATTCCATATGTTACCCATATTTTTTATAATATATTTCTCTTTTTTTCTTTTTTTTTTCTTAAATATAATATTTTATTTTTTCTTATTTATTTTTATTACTTTTGATAAATGAAAAATAAATAATTCATAAAATTTAAATGAAAGGTTTTATTGAAGATAATAAAGAAGAAATGGAAAAATTAGATTTACACCTTTTATTAGAAAAAAATAAAATATCTGAAATAACATATAATAGAGTATTAATAGGTAAAAAATATATAGAGAGAAAATATAATAAAATATTAATAAAACATTTAGAAAATGAATTAATAAAGGAAAAATTATTAAAATCAAAAATACCAGAATTTGAAAAAGAAGAAATAGTATCAAATATAAGATTATCAGAGAGAAAAATTTTAAGAAAAAATTTAGAAAAATTAACAATATTTGATTATAAGGAAATAAAATTAATAGGAAAAGGTTGTTTTGGTGAAGTATATTTAGCACAAAATATAAAAACAAATGAAATAGTAGCAATAAAGAAATTAAAAAAAGAATTAATAATTAGAGAAAATCAAGTATTAAGAATAAATAATGAACAAGATTTTTTAAGTAAAATAAATTCTCAATGGATAATAAAAATAAAAAGTGCTTTTCAAGAAGGAAATTATATTTATTTAATAATGGAATATTTATCAGGAGGTGATTTAATGAAATTATTAATTAAAGAAAATAACTTTAAAGAAAAAGATGCAAAATTTTATATATGTGAAATAATATTAGCAATAGAATCATTACATCAATTAGGTTGTATTCATAGAGATATAAAACCAGATAATATATTAATTGATAAAAATGGTCATTTAAAATTAACTGATTTTGGTTTAGCTAAAATTGCAGATAATATTTTTAAAGAAGATATTATTAATCATAAAGGCAATTATAATATTCATGAAAAAAATTATTCTTTTGTTGGTACTTGTTTATATATTGCTCCTGAAATTTTAAAAAAAATTGGTTATTATAAAGATATTGATTGGTGGTCTTTAGGTGTTATTTTTTATGAAATGTTAGTTGGATATTCTCCTTTTAAAGGGAAAAATAAAATTGAAGTTTATAAAAAAGTATTAGATTATAATAAATTTATTTCCTTTCCTGATAATTTGAATATTTCTAATGAAGCTAAAGATTTAATTTTTAAATTATTAACTAAAAGTGAAAATAGATTAGGTAAAAATGGAAGTGAAGAAATTAAATCACATCCTTTTTTTAAAGGAATTAATTGGAATAAAATTAAAAGTATGAAACCTCCTTTTTTACCTAATTTAATTAAAGATTATGATAATCAATATTTTTTCAATATTGAAGGTAATGAAACTTTATGGCCTCAAAAAGAAGAAAAATTTAGTTTAACTCCTGAATTTATTCCTTATAAATTTCATGGTCCTTCTTTTGATGATTCTAATAATTTAGTTAAAATTATTGAGATTATTAATCAAAAAGAAAATCAATATAAATCAAGGAATCTTATTTTAGGATTAAGTAATATTACTAATTCTCATGTTATTCATAAAACTGCAAAAGTTACTTCAAAGGTTTTAAATAAATTAGAACTGGAAAATTAAAGGTTTTTATTTTATTTTTTTTTGGATTTTTGTTCTTTTAAAATATATTTTTGATTCGTTAAAAAGAGGAAATAATATTAAGATTTTATCTTTATATGTATTAATTATGTATTTTAAAAGGGGAAAGTAATTAGTTTATATTTATTAATTATATAAATTAAATAAAAAAAGTATAATTAAAATTTTTAAAATACTAGAAATTGATTTTTTAAAAGTATTTATTATATTTTTCATTTATCAATTAATATTTTTATTCTAAAAATATTCTTCTCTTAATAACCATAAATTTTTTTTAATTATTTATTATAAACTTTAAATATTATATAAACATAAATATCATATGTAAATGTTTTTAATATATATAAAAAATAATTATGTAAAAAATTTAATATAATATTAATTATGGTTTATTTAAATTAATTAAATATTTTAATTATTTTACTTTTAAATGATTTATATTCATTATATACTTTTATAATTTCATATACTCATTTATTATAATTTGATATTACAATATTGTAATCTTTTTTTTGATAATCAATTTTAGAGAATTTGAAAATAGGTGAAATTTCAGGTTTTGATTCATTCCTTTTTTGATTAATATGATTTTCCAAATTAGAATTTAAAAATTTTTTCCTTTTATTTTGAAAATTATTTTTACTTATTGTATGATTTCTTACTTTCATTCTATTAATTGGATGATTTTTTTTTGAATCAGTTTTTTTAAAATCATTATCAAGATTTTTTAACAATTCATTTTGTTTCAATTTAGAATAAACTTTTGTTTTATCTTTTCTTTTTTTTACTGATGTTTGATTCATATTGTTGTAACTTGGTGGTAAAAAACCACTATTATCTTTTGAATTTATTTTTAATTGATTAGAATTATTTTCACTTCCTTTACTAGATATAATTGATATATTATATAAACTTGATGTTTTATCTTTTTCATTATCATTTCTTTTATTTTTAATTTTTAAAAGGAAATTATAATTATGAAATTCAATTAAATATTTAGTAATATCATTTTGTAAATCAACAATATATTGTAATTTATTTAAAATAAAAGCATGATTGGATTTTATTGTTGTAAAATCTTTTTCAATTGAATCTATTTTTTCTAAATGATCAGTTATATCTACTAAATTATAATATAATTTATTTTCCATTGAATGAACAAAATCATCCATTGACATTGCATAAATTCTACTAACATGAAAATCATTTTTAAATAATTTAGTTTCAACTCTTAATTTTAATAATAAACATATTTTTTCTTGTAAAATTGATTGATTATTTTCTTTATTTTTACTTTTATGATTTCTAACAAGAAATAATAAAGTTTTAATTAAATTCGCAGCTTTATTTAATTTATTATCTTGATTGAATAATTTTTTCATTTTTAAATAAGCTCTTTTTTCTGAAGGATTAAATAATATTTTTTCACTTAAAGTAGCAATAATTAAACCTACAGTTAATAATCCAAAAAAAGAAGAAATAAATAATAAAAGTCTTCCAAATGAAGTTCTTGGATATTCATCACCATAACTTACAGTTGTTATTGTTACAAAAGTTAACCAATAAGTATTTAAAAAGCTTGATAAATCATTTAAACCTTTTTTACTATATAACATTGTTTTTTTATTAAAGGAAAAACACTCGAAATCTTTTATTAATATACTTATTAATAATGATATAAAAATTAATAATGAAATTATAATTTTCAATCTTCTGTTGTTTAATTCTGATTTTATTGTAAATGATATTCCTGATTCTATTTTATATGTTTCACATATTATTTTACTTATTATTGAATTATATTTACTGAAAGCTCTTATAAGTCTTAAAATATTATATAATTTCAAAATGTGAAAAAGAAATAAAACACTATTTAAACTAAACGCATATATATTATCTGTTGTTGATTTACAAAACATTATATTTAAATATGGTGGATGAATGAATAAACAAATTAAACATTCTAATAGTAAATATAAAAACAATTTTGAAGACAATAAAGATTGATTATCTGGTATTTTTTCTTCTTTTTTTTCTAATTTCAATTGATAATTATATTTTATTATTAATATAAAAATTGATATCATTGCAATAATAATATTAATTAATCTAAGAATATTTTCATTTTTTGTTATTTTTCTATTTTTTAATTGTTTTAAATCTTCAATAGTAATATTTCTTTCTTGATAATTTATTTTTTCATTGAAATAATCTAACGATTTATAAGAATAAATTTGATTGTCTATTAAAATAATAAGAAAAGAAATAATTGTTAAAACAGATAAAAGAATATCACAATATTTTATTTTCATCAAAGATTTTTCATAAATTGATAGATAATTATTTGCTAAATAATTTAAAAAAAATAAAGGATCTTTTATATTTAATGACATAAAAGATGATTGTCTTTTTTTTTTTAATGAAGAGTACTGTTTTATAATAATATTATCATCAATATTATTTAATAAAGAACTTCTTTTTGGATTATTATCAATGAAATTAATACTTTTTTCTTCTTTATCTTCTATTTTTTTTTTATTATTCATAAAATCATTAAATTGATAATTATCGAGCAATGAATTAGAATTATCATTCTCTTTATTCATTAATATATTATCTGTTAAACGAATTTTATCAAGTATATTTGTTTTTGGTTTTTCATTCTTTTGATTATCAATAGAAACAAATAATTGATCTTTTGATGTATTATTATCAAAATGAAAATCAATAGTTTTAAACATTATTTATTTAAAATTACTAAAATAATTATAAATAAAATAACATGAAATCATTTTGAAAATTTATAATTAATTTTTTTAAAAATTTTATAGGAATGATTCTCTGTTAAAAACATATAATAAAGAAAACAAGTAAAAAACAATTTTTAATCACTTAAAAAATAAAAAAAATATTTTATTAAAAAAAACAATGGTAGAAGTAAAAGAAGTACCTTTAGAAAAATTAACAAAAGACCAATTAAATTATTTAGGAAATGAAATAAAGAAAGAAATATCAAATTATTCATCCTATTATTCCTCATATAAAATAGCATTAAATAAATATTATGATAATAAAGAATATATAAAAGATTTAAGGAATTATGAAAACAAAGAAATTTTAATTCCAATGACAAGTAGTTTATATATACCAGGAAAATGTATTGATGTAAAGAGATTAACAATAGAAATTGGAGGAAATTTTTTTGTTGAAACTACAATAGATAAAGCTGATAAATTTTGTGATAGAAAAATAGAAACTTTAAAAAAAAATATGGATGAAATTGATTGGTTAATTCAAAATAAAAATGTTCAATTAAACGCAGTTAATCAACATCTTATTGAGAAACAATTATAAATTCTTTGAATTTTATTGAAAAAAATATATTATTTATTATATTAAAATATTTAAAATATTTTTATTTTAAAAAGAATAAAAAAAAATGAATAAAGAAATGAAAATAAAAAAAATACAAATAAATAAAGGTTTAAAAAAACATAAAAAAGTAAATTCACAATTAATAATGTCAACATCATCATCATTGAAGAAAAAATTTATAACTGAAGAAAATTCTCCAATAAGAAATAAAAGTTCTCAAAAAATTTCAATAAATAATATAAATGTAAACACAAATAATTTAAATTTAAACACAACATCATGGAATATTGATTTATATAAAAAAATAAATACAATGACTAATTCTCCAATGAAATATAATAATAATAGTAATAATAATAGTAATAATTCAAGTAGTATTTTTGATAAAAATGTTGTTAATGAATTAAGAAATCAATTTTTTGAAATTACAAAGAAAAAAAAAAATATAAATGAATATAATAATAATAATATTATTTTAAATTATGATAATTCGAAAAAAAATTTAAAAGCAAATTTAAATGAAAATAAAAGTAAAGAAAGAAAATCTAAAGTAAAAATGGGGAAAAAAAGTATGAATTTATTTGATAATTTAAAAAATAATTTTTTAAATCAAAATACAAATAATAATAATAATAATAATAATAATAATAATAACATCAATAATAATATAATAAAAAAAGAAAGGAATGAAAGTAGAGAAATTAAAAATAAAAATTTAAGTACAAAAACACAATATTGTGAAACAGAAAATCTTTCAAGTTTAGATTTAAATTCTTTAAATAAAATGAGAACTTATGATAATACTCGAAATTTAAAAAATGAAAGTAATCAAAATACAAATAATACAAATGAAAGTTTTCAAATAAAAGAAATTTTTAATAAATACAATAATGAAATTAATGAAAATAAAAAATTAAAAGAAGAAAATTATGAATTAAGAAAATGGATTAATGTTCTTAAAGATGTTATTATAATTCAAAATAATGTTTTTAAAAATAAAATTAATGAATATAATTCATTTCATACTCAAAGAGAAAATACTTTAATTAAAGAAAATAATAAATTAAAAAAAGTGATTATGGATTCTTTTGATGCTATTAAAATCTTTGATAAAAATTCTTTTGAATATAATAATAAATTAAATAGAACTTATTCTCAGATTTTAACAGAAAATAATTATTTAAGAAAAATATTACTTAATAAAAATCAAGATAATCAAAATAAGAATAAAAGTAAAATTCGAAATAATTTTAATTTTCCTAATAAATATAATTATCATTTAAATAGAAATTCTTCGAAAATTAAACTTGAAAAAAATAATGAAGAAAAAGAACAAACAAAAGTTAATTATGTTAATACAATCACTCATTTTGGTAATAGTCATGTTTATTTAAATCAAACTATGAAAAAAGAAATGTTAAATAATATTAAAGGTAAATCAAGTTTAAATAATAATAATAATGGTAATTCAAATTCGAATTTTCCTTTTCGAAATAAACTTTTAAATCAAATTATTTCAAAATTAAAATATAAAAAATAAATTTAATTTTATTGTTATATGAATGCAATATTATATATTATATATTATATAAATTAATTAATTTTTTTTTGGAATACTTTATTTTAATTATTTTATTTTTAAATGAAAGAAAAATTAAAATTTAAAAATTTAAAATGATTAAAGAAGAAAAAAAAAGAAATAAAGAAATAAAATTTCAAAATAATAATGATAATACAATATATGTAACTAATAAAAAAGAGTTTTTAAATAATATTTTAATAAAAGAAAAAAGGAAAAAAATAAGAATAAATAATTCATGTAAAATAATAAAATCAAATGAAAATTTAAAAAAGCTAAAACCCAAATTTTCAAAATCAATATCTTTTATTCCTTTAAATAAATATGAATGTCATAATATTGAAAAATTAAAATATGATTTAACAAAAGATTATAATCAATTACATGTAAATAAGGATGAAAATTTTATGGAAAGAATGAAATTCGATATTTATAAAAGGCAAATAAGAGAAGAAAGAATAAATAATTTAATTGAAAAAAATAAAATAAAAATTGATGAAGAAAATAGAATTAAAGCTTTTAATAGACTAATTGAAGATGCTAATAGAAGATTTGAAGTAAAAGAAAATTTAGAAATTAGAAAAAATAAATTAAAAGATGATGTTGATGATAATATTATTGTTAAAAAATATAATGAATATGAATGGAAAGAAATTTATAATAATAGATTTATTAACTTTGAAAAATATGTTAATAATAAAATTAAACTTTTAAAAGATAAAAAGATACAATTAGAGAAAAAAATTGAAGATGAAGAAATTAATAAGTGTGAAAGTCAAAAATGTTCAAAAAAACAAATTGAAGATATTTCGACAAGATTATATCAAGATTTTTTTAAAAGGAAAATGAAATTAGAAGGAAATAATTTTAAGTGTAATAATTATGATAATGATTCTAAATATAAAAAAACAATTAAATCCTCTTCTTATTATTTTATTGATGATGAGCATTCAATCAATAATTATTCTAATAAAAATCATAATAATATTTTAAATGATAAAGATTTTATTAATTTTAATAATAATAATAGTAAAAAAGATTGTAATCGTATTTTAAATTTAAAATTAGATATTAATAATATGAATAAAACATTTAATGAAATTAAAAAAAGAAATAAATCAACTTCCAAAAAGAATATAAATTATAAAAGATTTAATGAAAAAAAACAAATAAAAAAAAAAGATTAAAAAAAAAATATATATATATATAAGTAAAATTAAATCTTTTAAATAATTTTAAATCTTAATTCCATGTAAATTAAAATCTTTAAAAATCATTTCAACTTCTAAATTTACTTGTCCAGTAGAAATAGAATAAACCCCGAATTTTTCATTAACAGAATAAATAGCACTTTTATGTTCAAACTCAGGATTATTTCCAAGAAAAAGTTCTCCTAATCCAGAATTTACACTTTCAGAAGGTCTCCAACATGAAATGCACATTTTAGAAAATCCTTTCTTAACAGGAAAATAAGCAACTCCATATCCCATTAAACAATTACGAGAATCAATTTCATTACTCCATACTTCAATTAATATTTTAGGCCAACCTGTTATACTACGACAAGATAAATTAATGTTTAAAGGTTGATCAAAGTGAACAACGTTCACATTCTCTTGACCTGATGATAAACATTGAAATGTTTCTCCTTCTAATTCACCGTCTATTAAAGTAAAGTTTGATCCTATTAATATTTTATATTTTATATATAATTCATCACTGTTAAATCCATTTGCGTTTAATATTCTTCCTGTTATATATATTTGAGGTGTTGCAAACGCGTTTAACATTTTTTTTTTTTAAATTTTTTTTTTTATTTTTTTGAAATTTTAAAAAAAAGAATAAAAATAACATAAATAAAATAATTTAGTAAATTACATTTTTTTTACTTTTCACTTTCTTTTTCTATTGAATCTTCTTCTTCTTTTATTAAATTACTATCTTTTTCATCTTTTTTTTCTCCCTCGGATTTTTTTCTTTGAGATTTTATTTTTCCTACAGAAGATCTTCTATGACCCATTTTATTAACAATATTACCAATAAATCCATTAGGTAACTTACTGAATTTTCTATTCTTTTGAATATCATAAATTCCTTTAAAATTATGTCTATTAAGACGATAATATTGTTCAATTTGACTGGGAATAACCATTAAAACTCTTTCAGCTAATTTAGTAGCTTTTCCTTTATAATCATTATTCTTAATAAACATACAAATATCTCTATCACATTTATTTCCATTTTTATCTTCTAACCATTGTCTATCACCATCAAAAGTATACATATCAGAAAAATCTTCATTTCCAATTCCAACCATAATAACTGAAAAAGGTTGAGGTGAATTTCTTATCATTAATTTTTTAGTATCATCAAAATCATGAATAGTACCATCAGTTAATATTAATATTATAGTATATATTGAAGTTGGTGTTTCGGTATCTTTTATTATTTGTAAATTTTCTCTTATTATTGGAGTGAAATAAGTTGGACCATCTAATTTAACTTCATTTAAGCTTTTCTTATATTCATCAACACATTGATTAATACCATTTAATTTTTCTTGTTTTGTTAAAGTAACAGGGAAACAATGACTTGTTTCTCCTAAAGGAGGAACAATACCACCAAAACCTAATAAAATAATATCACCAAAGAAATCATAACATAAAACAATTTCAGATATTGCTCTCATTACTAATTCATATTGACTTGGTTTATTAATATCCGAAACATAATGAAGTGATCTTGGATTTTTAGGATCTAAATTACTTTGAGTATAATCAATTGCTATTGATAAATGTATTTGTAAACCATTTTCAACTAAATCTATAAATCTACTTATTTTTTCTATATTATATTCTATATAAAAATATCCCATTGTTGTTTGACCTTCACCAATAATATCAATTTGAGTTTTATTTTCCATTGCTTTATTTAATTCTCCTAAGTTTGTATCAACATGACCAATTTTACCAGAATAAACACCATAAAATTCAATAGTTATTTTTCTATCTTTTTCACCGAGACATAAATCTTGTAAAGTAATCATTTGCGCTTGAAAATGAAATTGTTTTCCTTGATGTTCTTTACTCTTCCAAACTTTTTGTGCTGTTTCTCCATTATTCCAATTTGATATTACTACAAAATAATCTGAATAAGGTAATATTGATAAATCTGTGTATAAGTTTAATGTAACAAAAGAATTTTTTGTTTCATCTTTTAAGACATATCCTTTTATTATTATTGATTGAAATTCTGTATTTCCTTTGTAAAAAAAGGGTAATTCAATACTCATTGTTTTTGTTCCTACTATTTTTCCTAATGTTGTATTTACGACTTGAATATTATCTGGTAATTCTATTTCTGCTTTAACTTCTTGAATTTTTTGGAAACAAAAAAACATTTGGAATTTTTTTTTAAAAGTCATTTCTTTATTTTCAAAAATTTCAGTTGCTCCAATGTATACAAATTGATTATCTTTTATTAAATCACTATGATATAATTTAATTCTACTTCCTATGAATTCATCTCCTAAATTTGGTTTTTTAAAATCATAAGATATTGTTAATAATACTACTATATTATCATAAGATAATAATCCTTTAGCATTTGCTGTTGGAACTGCATTCTCTTTTATTTGTTCGTGATTTCTAAGATAGTATATTTCACCTTCTGGAAATAATTTTGTTTTTATTCGAGTGTTTTCTACTTGGTCTATTATTGGAGGGTTTAATACTTCTTCGTTTATTTTTTCTATGTTTGTATTTCCTGCTCCCATTTTATTTTATTTTTTTTTTTTTTTCATTTTACTTTATTTTTTATTTTTTTTTAATGGAATTTTTAGATTCTGAAAGAATGAAAGAATTTAATTGTAAACAAAAAAAATTTGAATATTATTCTAAGGAATTTGAAAAATTTTATAAAGAAAATAGAAATAAAAATATTGAAGATATTATTCGTGATAATCAAGATTATAAAAATAAATTAAATGAGATTAAAGAAATACCTGAAGAAATTAAGGATTTAATTGAAAAATATGATGATAATAAAGAACAAAAAGAAAATAAATCAAATTAAATTTAAATATAATATTTATAATTAAAACAATTTTAAGTAATTATCACTGAATTATTTTTTTTTAATTTTTATAACTAATAATTATTTTTTAAAAAATCAATGTTTTTAATTCATATATATTTAATAAGTTTTTAATTAAATATAAAAAAAATGGATCAAGCTAATTCAGATGACATGGAACAATTTAAAAAAGAACAAAAAGAATTTGAAATCTTTGTTAAAGAAATAGAACAAAAAAAAGCAGATTTTGAGAAAAAGAAACAAGATATTATTCAAACTAATGAAGATATTAGAAAAAAATTAGATAAAATTAAAAAAAGAAGTGAAGAAATCAAAAGTCAAACTGGAGAAAGTGGCAAATAAAACTTTTTTTTTATTAAATAAATATAAAATACTTTTTTAAAACTCAAAAATTTCATTTCGAAATTTTAGTTTTTAATTTATTTAATTTTCTTTTTAAGAAAATATAAAATTCATTTTTCCAAAAATAAAATCCTTTTGAATCTCTTATTCTATTACTTAATATTCAATATTATTACAATATTAAAACAAATAAAAAAATTCAAATTCTACAATTTTTTTAAATTAAATAACATAAATAATAAAATATTATATATAGAAAAAAAAAAAATGGAATATCATTTTAAAAAACAATTTCCTTTAGAAAAAAGAATAGAAGATTGTAAAGAAACATTAAATAAACATCCAAATAGAATACCAGTAATATGTGAGAAAGCACCAAATTCAAAATTTCAGACTACAATAAATAAAACAAAATATTTATGTCCAATAGATATGACAGTATCTCAATTTACGTTTTTAATAAGACAAAAGTTAAATTTATCTCAAGGAGCAACTATTTATTTTTTAACAGGAGATAATGTTACTTTAACTGGGAATCAATATATGAGTGAAGTATATCAAAATCATAAAGATAAAGAAGATGGTTTTTTATATATTACTTATGCTTCTGAAGTTTTTTTTGGTTAATTGTTTTTATTTTATTTATTTTCTTTTTTTCATTGTATTATATTAAGTAAAAAAGTTTAAATATATATTTTTAATTATCTTTTTTATTTTTATTTTATTTTTTCAATTGTTTTTAGATGATATAACATCCTTATAAGGTTCTAATATTTGAGTTAAGAAATTAACAATATTTTCTAAATGATATTTTAACATACCTAATTTCATTTTTTTTTCTGCAATCACTGTAATGATATAACCATATAAATTACTTAATAAAATATTTGAAGTATCATTTTCTATTAAAATATAATTTAATTTATCTTGATTAAAATAAGTTTCTTCAACTTCATAATATTCTATCCAAATTGAAGGTAAAATATCTAAAATTGTTTTATTAATATCTTTTCCTTCCATACATAAAATTCCTCCTCCTAATGTACTTATTATTATGGTTTCCATTCCATTATTAATTCCTTTTCTTAATAATTCACTTAATGCTACTGGATTCATTTTTTAATTTAAATAATAAATATTAAAAATAAATGAATTTTATATTTTTTTTTATTGAAATTTATTTGCAGTTAAATTTTAATAGTTTTTTATCATCTAATATTTATTACAATAATCATTTTTATATATCATATTTTCCTAATTCAATTATTTAAATTTGGAGAATTCATTGATATTCTAATTCAATAAATTTTTTATATCCTTCAAAATCAAAATCTTTAAAGCTATTATTCTTGTAAAATTTTATCATATTCATATAATCATATTCTTCATAAGTAATTTCATTATCTATTAATTTATACATTATTTCTGCTTCTTTATCATTTGGTCTTGAATATAAATCATCATAATTTAAAAATTTTTTACTACAATTAGTATAAAGAAATTCTGAATTACCATAATTAATAGTATTATTAATATTTTCAATTGAAATTAATTCTTCTTCTCTTATATATTGGATTATTAATAAATTTTTCTTATTAAAATATCTTTTCATTGTTGCAAATGCTTTTCTATTATTTTCTTCTTTAATTAAACAGGAATTATCTTTTATTTCTTTTTCAAATAATGTATTATTTACTTCAATAATTGTATTGATAAAAACTTTTCCTTGATTTATTAAATTATTTCTAAAATTATTTAAATGAATTAAATTAGTTTCTACTAATTTTTTTCTTTCTTCTGGAAAATTATAAAAATCAAAGAATTTTTTATTTTGTTCTATTAAATAAATATCATATATAATCATTGCATAAATTTTTTGTAATTCAAACATTTCATTTAAAACAGGATTTTTACTTTCATTAACAGTAATAACTAAATAAAAAGAAATAAACTTTTGTAAATTTAGAAAAAAAGAAAGAAATGATTCAGAATGAATATAATATTCTTCAACACAATCAATTTTAATATAATTATCATCATTAATATCATACTTTTTAATAATAGGAATTGGTTTATTAATTAATACTGAAATTTCTTTAATTATTCCTAATAAAAATTGATTTTTATTTATATTTATAATATTATCATAATTAACATTATCAATTTTACTTAAATAAATTAAATGACCATATAACCATAAACTACATGATTCATGTTCTTGAATAATATAATCATAAAATATTTTTATATTTAAATATTGAAAAATATTTTGATTAATTCTAGTAATCAATGAATTATTATTAATGCAATGTCCTTGTGAAGGATCAAAAAGAAGATATTTTTTTTCATTTTTATTATTATCAATTAATAAAAGAGAAACATGTGATGAATAACTAATAGGAAGAAGATAAGTTTTTTTTAAAGTTAAATTTTGAATAAAATTTGATAAATTAATTTTAAGAGTATAATATAAAAGAGGTAATATTTCAATATTATTTTTATTTCCTGAAAAAGCATAAGTGAATCCTAATATTAAAAGTGATTGTTCAGAAGGTGGATAATCACATTTAGAATATTTTTCATTTATTAAATATTCCATTATTTTTAAACAATCTAATTCTTCATCATAAAATTCAAAATCTTTTATTTTTTCTAAAATTATATATTCATCTTCTTTACTATTTTTTACTAAAGTAAAGTAATTATTATCTTTATTATAAAATCTATATCCTATAATTTGAGATTTTTTCATTTTTTTTTTATTATATTCTTTACTGGAAAATAGTAATGTTACACTTTTTGGTACTCTTTCAAGTGTAAAAATATCTTCTTTTTCATATATTATTTCAGTATATCCATTATTCTCTTTATTTATATATTCTCTTTTTAATAGTAATTCATTTTCCTTAACTTCTTTTATTGTATTTGGGCTTTGTTTTGCATTTTTTAATGTTATAGTTCCTTTGAAATATTGTAAATTTTCAGTTAATGACATTTTCTTTTAATATTTTAAAATTGGGGTTAATATATACAAATTTAAATAAATCAATTATTTTTTCATTTTTTAATTTATTTTCATATTTTTATCGATTTGAAATGATAATAAATAATTTAAATATTGAAATATAAAAAAATGATTTTATTTATTTCAAAAAAATAATGTTTTAAAAATAAAAATTTAAATTTTATTGAAATATTAAAG
>JAEEGK010008645.1_pt1 | contig 23955 bp, 17 predicted proteins | sample 8958771 | NCBI WGS metagenome assembly JAEEGK01 (sample SAMN16246547, study PRJNA631951) | gut metagenome | biome: gut microbiome; feature: rumen; material: SC-attached | host: Bos | place: Iran: Karaj | collected 2018-10
CCTACGCTACCCGCAAATAGATGTGCTGGCCTTTCAGCTGATGCCCGACCATTTCCACGGCATCCTCTTTGTGAAGGAGCGCATCGACAAGCCGCTTGGGAAGGTGCTGCTCGGCTTCAAGCAGGGTTGCAACAAGGCTTTCCGCGCCCTCGTTCCCTCTGTTGCGTCTGTTGCTGTAATACAGCAACAAACAGAACAGCAACAAACAGGACAGACGAAGGATGACCGCAAGCACGGCCTGCTCTTTGAGCCGAGCTACAACGACAAGCTCCTGCTGCAGAAAGACCAGCTGAAGCGCTGGAACGACTACTTGCGTGACAACCCGCGCCGGCTGCTGATGAAGCGGGAGCACCCCGACCTCTTCCGCGTACAGAGGGGCTTGACCGTTGGAAACATGTCGTTCTCTGCCATCGGCAACCGGTTCCTCCTGCAGCGGCCGGTCTTGTTGCAAGTGCAATGCTCACGCCGGCTGACGGAGGCTGAGATACAGGAGCGTGTTGCTTACTTTACGAAAGCCGCTGCAAGGGGCGCTGTGCTGGTATCGCCCTCCATCTCGCCGGGCGAGAAGGCCGTGATGCGTGCCGCTTTTGAGCAGGGCTTCCCCCTTATCTATCTGCAGGAGAACGGCTTCACCGACTTGGCCAAACCGGGCGGGCAGCGCATGGAGGCCTGTGCCCGAGGGCAGCTGCTCATCCTCGCGCCGTGGGAGCACCACAACGAGCGCACAACCATCAGCCGCAGCCAATGCCTCTCCCTGAACGAGATGGCCCGTACTCTCTGTTCCGTATGTTGCTGTACTACAGCAACAGACTAAAACAGAAGCGAAAGGGAAAGGAGCCCGCCAAACAGGGAGCAAACCTCCGCCAAACAGGGAGCAAACCGCCTTCTTGCCAGATTCGGACGGGCGGCCACACATCTTCGGGCGGCCGCCCTTATCAATGCGGGCGCGCGGCCTTATATGTGGGGGCGGTCGCCAAAATCCACTTTTCTATCCTTCGATGTTCTCCCTCGGAAGGAGTAGGCGGAAAAGAGGGCATATACACAATAAAACAATGTTGCAATGCGTTTAACACATAGTAGTTGATTAAATGAGAACGATTGTGATGAGAAAACTCTTCTTTGCGCTGCTGGCTGCCCTGACCTTCGCAGCCTGTAGCAGCGACCCTGTGATTCACGGCATGACGACGAAGCAGAAGGAGGACTACGCCAAGGCCATAGCGGGCGAATACAAGGGAACCTATGTCATCATCTACAACGATGGCGGCAGCGACACCAAGGCCGTCAAGAAGGAGGGCGTGCAGATGACGGTCACTGACCAGACCATGCACTCCGTCTGTTTCCACGACTACCCAGTGAGCCTGCTCTCGAACGTGGTGGCAGACCGGGCTTTGGCTGAGGCTTTGGCCGGCGCTCCCAATGTGGACTTTCTGGTCGACTATAGCTTCTACAATCTGCAGGACAACGGCGACGTCAACTGGGGCTTCGAGTCAACGGCCATTCCGCTCACACTCCATTACGGCGGCACTGACCACCACCTGATGCTGAAACTGAACTCCCAGACCTATTTCCTTCTGGCGAAAGCCAGTCTGGATGCGGGTAAGCCGTTTGCCAGTCAGGGCGTCTTTCAGTTTGAAGTCGTAGGCATCTACGAAGGCGACTCGCTGCTTCAGGGTTTCGACGGCATCTGGCAGGAGGACGAGCGCGAGTTCCTGATCTACTTCCAGCTCGACAAAGAATAAGGAGTTGAAGAAGCGTTTGAGTATAAAAAAGCGACTGGAAACCCATGCGGGTTTCCAGTCGTGATAGTGTTGAGCAAATAGTCTGATGCTTATCCTAACTTGTTGATATGCAGGCAAAGACTCGACTTTAGGTTGGCGGCCTTGTTCTTGTGGATGATGTTGGTCTTGGCCAGCTTGTCGAGCATCTTCTGCACCTTCGGGTACAGAGCTACAGCCTCGTCCTTGTTTGTCATAGCGCGCAGCTTGCGAACTGCGTTGCGCATGGTCTTTGCGTAATACTTGTTGTGAATTGCTCTTTTCTTTTCCTGACGGATTCTCTTCAGGGATGATTTGTGGTTTGCCATTTTTTTGTTTAATTGTTTGATGTTTGTTGTAGTGCTAAAGCCTGTGGGTCTTGCGTCGCTTGTGACCGCCCTGGGCTGACTCTACTGAGCCCTCCGCCACCTTATCCCGGCTTCCGCTGGTAGCACTTGGCTGTGCAGATGACAGATTTAACAGTGGTAGTCCCTAGGAGAGTCGAACTCCTCTTTAGAGAATGAAAATCTCTCGTCCTAACCGATAGACGAAGGGACCAAAGCGCAAAAAGCGGGTGCAAAGGTACTGCTTTTTTCCCAATTGGCCAAATTTTCTTAAAGAAAAATGTGTTTTCCGCTAAAAATAGCTATCTTTGCACCGTATGAACACTAAAACAGAGGCCTTTGTGCTGCATAGTTTCAAGTATGGCGAGACGCGGATGATTATCGATATGTACACCCGCGCCAGCGGGCGTCTGTCGTTTGTCGTTCAATTGCCAAAGACTTCGCGGGGCAAGCTGAAGAAGCAGCTGTTTCAGCCGCTGACGCTGCTTAACATCGAGACCGACGTGCGCCCACGCATACAATTACAGAAATTGCATAATGCAGCCATCGCCATACCGCTGTCTTCGCTCCAGACGAATCCTGCAAAGCTTTCTATCACGCTCTTCTTGGCAGAGTTCTTATACCACGCCTTGAAGGGTGAGCAGGAGAACGAGCCGATGTTCGACTATGTGGCGAGCAGTCTGCAGTGGCTTGACGGTGCCGACGGCCACGTGGCGAATTTCCATCTTGTCTTCCTGATGCGGCTGGCCCGCTTCTTGGGCTTCTTTCCAAATTTGGACGACTACCAGCCGGGCTGCTATTTCGACCTGCGCGCCTCGTCGTTCTGTCTGCAGCCGCCCGTCCACCGCGACCTGCTACTGCCCGAGGAGGCCGAGAAAGTGCAGTTGATGATGCGCATGGACTACCCGACAATGCACCTCTTCCGCCTGACGCGACAAGACCGTAACCGTCTGTTGGAGATAGCCCTTTCCTACTATCGTATCCATCTACCCTCTTTCCCCGAACTGAAGTCCCTTGCTGTGCTGCAAGAGACGTGGGAGTAGTTGCTGGGACTTCGATTTGCGCAGCGGCAAAGGCGGCAACAGCAAAAAAAACTATATTTGTGGCTTGTTTGTCAAGGAAAAGTTGTACCTTTGCACCGCAAAAATATAATCAAGACGAAGTCAGTGATGAAGACCATTAAGATACTCATTTTGAGCAGTGCGGTCGCAATGATGGCCGCTTGTAACGGTAATAAGTTCCATGTGGAGGGCGAGGTGACAGGTGCCGTCGACTCCGTGCTCTATTTCGAGCATGTAGGCCTGAACGGTATTGAGGAGACGGGGCGTGTGACGCTCGACAAGAACGGACAGTTTGAGTTCAGCGGCGAGGCCCCCGAGGCTCCCGATTTCTACCGCCTGCGCATTAGCGACCAAATCATCAACGTTGCCATTGACTCCGCGGAGACCATAACTATCAAGGCCCGTTATCCGCAGATGGCAACCATCTACGACGTGGAAGGTTCTGCCAACAACCAGAAAATCAAGGAACTTGCCTTGAAGCAGATCGATTTCCAGGAGCGCGTCATCGCCCTTGAGGGCAGTGGCAGCCTGTCGAACGACGAGTTGCGCGACTCGCTTCAGCGCATGCTTAACAGTTATAAGGAAGATGTGAAGCGTGATTACATCTTTCAGGAGCCTTACCAGAGCTATGCCTACTTTGCATTGTTCCAGACTTTAGGCCCGTGGCTCATTTTCGACCCCAAGAACAATCCTGACGACGTGAAGGTGTTTGCAGCCGTTGCCACCAGCTGGGACACGTTCCATCCCGGTGCCGAGCGTGGTGAGAACCTGCACAACATTGCCATCGAGGGCATGAAGAACATCCGTATCTTAGAGGCCAGACAGCATGCCCAGGCCATCGACGAGAGCAAGATTGTAGAGTCGGGCGTGATAGATGTACAATTGAAAGACAACCGTGGCCGCATGCAGCGTCTCACTGACCTCAAGGGGAAAGTTGTGCTGCTCGACTTCCATGTCTTCGGATTGGCCGACTCGCCGAAGCGCATACTCTCACTTCGCGAGTACTATAACAAATACCACGCGCAAGGGTTGGAAATCTTCCAAGTGTCGCTCGACGAGGATGAGCACTTCTGGAAGCAGATGACCGATGCACTGCCTTGGATCAGCGTGCGCGATGCCAACGGTCTGAACTCACCGCTTTTAGTATCGTATAACGTTCCGACGCTGCCGGAGTTCTTCCTCATCGACCGTCAGAACAACCTCGTGAAGCGGTCAAGTCAGATGAAGGATCTGGACGCCGAAATCAGGGCTCTGCTTTAGAAGGTCTGCAGCCACGCCTTCAACTCCAGCACCATCTCAATGTGGTAGTTGAACGACTCGCGGTAGCCCCAGCCGTGGCCACCGGTCGGGTAGACGTGAAGTGTGGCAGGCACGTCGTGACGGCAACATTCCAAGTAATAATTCACACCATTGGCGGGCTGAACGGCACCGTCGTCATCGCTCAGTGCAATGAAAGCGCGCGGTGTGACACGCGTCACCTGCTGCTCGCTGCTGAACTGTCGCTCCAGCTTCTTCTTGGGACTTTTGCCTAAGAGGTTGTCGTGCGACCCCATGTGGGTATAGGCAGGATCCATCGTGATGACGGGGTAGAACAGTATCTGGAAGTTGGGCGCAGCATCGCCCTTCGACTGCGTGGCTATGGTAGAGGCCAGATGCCCGCCGGCCGAACTGCCCATGATGCCCACCTTTTGCGGGTCGATGTTCCACGCCTGGGCATTCTTGCGTACAAGTCTGATGGCCTCTTCGGCGTCGCTGACGGGTACCTCGTAGTTGCCATGCGGCATGCGGTACTTCAGCACGATGACAGCTATACCCTCACGGTTGAAGAACGGGGCCCAGTCGGTACCCTCATGCTGCATGGCTAAATGAGAGTAGCCGCCTCCCGGACAGATAACGATGGCCCGGCCCGTCGCCTTCTTCGCATTGGGAAGGAATACGGTCACCCGCGCCGTGTCGGTCAGGTTGCCGTTCGTGTTGGGGGCTCCGTCGGGCCACAGGTTGTAGGTTTTGCCCTGCTGGGCCGTAGCGCTCATTGCCATCGACGTCATAACAATCATCAGTAATAGCTTAAAAGTCTTCATTGTGTCTTTTTATTAGTTTTGCGTGCAAAGTTACTACAAAAAACATAAAAAACGAAAAATAATCATGCTTTTATTCTTTTATTCCTTCAATAATATGTAACTTTGCAGTCCTTTCAGAGACAATAAGCCAATAATAATGAAAAGATATTTCACCCCCCTGCTCTTGCTGTTCCTCCCGCTGCTTGTCAGTGCCCAGAAGAACCACAACCTCGACGTAGCCAAGAACTTGGACATCTTCAACCAGCTCTATAAGAATCTGGATATGGTCTATGTCGACACCCTGAACCCCAACGAAGTCATAGGTACGGGCATCAAGGCTATGCTCCGCTCGCTGGACCCCTATACCGAATATTATTCGGAAAGCGAAGGAAAGGACCTCAAGATGATGCTCACAGGCAAGTATGCCGGCATTGGTGCGCTGATTCGCTACCATCAGAAGCTGAAGCGGGTTGTTGTCGACGAGCCTTACGAGCACATGCCTGCAGCTGAGGTGGGGCTGAAGAAGGGCGACATCATTCTGAGTATTGATGACTCTGTCATGACCGACAAGGACGTGAGCTACGTCAGCAGTCATCTGCGCGGCGATGCCGGCACCAATTTCGTGGTGAAGGTGCTGCGCCCGACGACGGGCAAGAAGCTGAACCTCAAGCTGACGCGCCGTGCCATCAAGCTGCCCGAGCTGCCCTATTACGGCATGCTGGAGGGCGGCGTAGGATACATCAATCTGAACCAGTTTACCGAGGGTTGTGCCAAAGAGGTGCGCCGTGCCTTTATCGATCTGAAGAAGCAGGGCGCCACGTCGCTTGTCTTTGACCTGCGCAGCAACGGCGGCGGTTCCGAAATGGAGGCTGTCGACATTGTGAACCTCTGGGTGGGCAAGGGCCAGACGATTGTTGAGAATCGCGGCAAGGTCAGTCAGGCCAGCCACACTTACAAAACCCGCCTGGAGCCTGTCGATACGGTCATGCCCCTGGCGGTGCTGGTGAATGGCGAGACGGCCTCGGCCAGCGAGATTACCAGCGGTGCTTTACAGGACTTAGACCGTGCAATTATATTAGGTACGCGCACATACGGGAAGGGTCTGGTACAGGTGCCGTTCGACATGCCTTACAACACGAATCTGAAAGTGACCACCTCCAAATACTACATACCAAGTGGCCGCTGCATACAGGCCATCAACTACCGGCGCGACGGCACCGGCGGCTATCGTGAGCGCGTGCCCGACTCGCTGACACACGTCTTCTACACCGTTGCCGGTCGTGAGGTGCGTGACGGCGGCGGCATAAAGCCCGACATCGAACTGCACAACGACACCCTGCCCAACATCGCCTATTACCTCTCCGCTTCGGGCCAAGACTCCACAGAGGTGATGTTCGATTGGGTGGTCGACTATATCAGTAAACATCCTACGATAGCACCGCCTCGGGAGTTCCACCTCTCGGATGCCGACTTCGACGATTTCAAACAAAGCGTCATCAGGAGCGGCTTCACTTATGACCCTGTGAGTCAGAAGCAGTTGAAGGAACTGGTAGCTACGGCCAAGGCAGAGGGCTACTACGAGCAGGCCAAGGAAGCCTTCGACTTGTTGGAGAGCAAACTGAGACACGACGTTGCCACCGACATCAACAAGCACAACGACATACTGCGCCAGATGCTGGAACTCGACATCATTGCCGCCTACTACTATCAGGCTGGCAGCATCGAGGCCGGTCTGCAGCACGACAAGCAGTTGAAGGAAGCAGTCCGCCTCCTGCAATCGCCTGAGGAGTATCGTAAGCTGTTAACCCCCAAGAAAGCAAAGGAAACGTCATCAATCATTCAGCTGCCGAAAAAGCCAACAGCCCCTGTTGCGCTTAAAAAGAAACCCTCAATGACGGTTTTTGACGCTCTTGCATGAAAAAAGAGCCTAAAAGTTTGGCAGATTCAGAAAATCTTCGTACCTTTGCACCGTTCAGTGGAATGAGAGGCCCGACAGGGTCTCTCTTTTTCATTATAATTTGCACAATTAGATGATTAACAAAGAAGTAGTAAAGACATTTGTGGAAGAGTGGTTGCAGGGCAACGACTACTTCCTGGTAGACATCATTTTCGGAGCCGAAGACCGTATCGTGATTGAAATCGACCATGCCGACGGCGTGTGGATTGAAGACTGCGCCGAACTGAGCCGGTTCCTGCAGGAGAAACTGGGCGACGAGCTGGGCGACTACGAACTGGAGGTCGGCAGCGCCGGTCTGGGCCAGCCTTTCAAGGTGGAACAGCAGTACAAGAACCACATCGGCGACGAGGTGGAGGTGCTGCAGCTGGACGGCCAGAAGCTGAAAGGCGTTCTGAAAACTGTTGAAGACCGCAACTTTACCATTACCGTTCAGGAGAAGCAGACCGTTGAGGGCAAGAAGCGCCCCGTCATGGTCGACATCGACAAGACCTTTTCCATGGATGAGGTGAAGTCGGTGAAATACCTGTTAGCATTCAAATAAAAAACAATAATAAATGGCAACAAAGAAAGATGCGAAAGGCCCCTCAATGATTGAGACCTTTCAGGAATTTAAAGAAACGAAGAACATCGACCGCACCACACTGGTCAGCGTGCTCGAAGAAAGCTTCCGCAATGTCATCGCCAAGATGTTCGGGTCGGACGAGAACTTCGACGTGATTGTAAACCCCGACAAAGGCGACTTCGAAATCCACCGCAACCGTATCGTGGTGGAGGACGGTGAGGTCAAGGACGAGAACAAGGAGATTGCCCTGAGCGAGGCCCAGAAGATTGAGCCCGACTACGAGGTAGGCGAGGAGGTTTCTGAGGAAGTGAACTTCCAGAAGTTCGGCCGCCGCGCCATCCTGAACCTGCGTCAGACCCTGGCTTCGAAGATTCTGGAGCTGGAGCACGACTCACTGTATCAGAAGTACAAGGACAAGGTGAACACTGTCGTCAGCGGCGAGGTCTACCAGATGTGGAAGCGCGAGGTGCTGCTCATCGACGATGAGGGCAACGAACTGCACCTGCCGAAGTCGGAGCAGATTCCTGCCGACAACTACCACAAAGGCGAGACCGTGCGTGCCATCGTCAAGGAGGTGCAGAACGAGAACAACAACCCGCGCATCGTCCTCTCGCGCACCAGCCCCGTGTTCCTGGAGCGCCTGTTAGAGGCTGAGGTTCCCGAAATCAACGACGGTCTGATCACCATCAAGCGCGTGGCCCGTATGCCGGGCGAGCGTGCCAAGATTGCCGTTGAGAGCTACGACGAGCGCATCGACCCGGTGGGCGCCTGCGTCGGCGTGAAGGGTAGCCGCGTTCACGGCATCGTCCGCGAGCTTGGCGGCGAGAACATCGACGTCATCAACTACACCAGCAACACCCAGCTCTTCATCCAGCGCGCGCTGTCGCCCGCCAAGGTCAGCAGCATCACGCTCGACGAGGAGAACCACAAGGCCGAGGTCTACCTGCAGCCCGAGGAGGTGAGCCTGGCTATCGGTAAGGGCGGTATGAACATCAAGCTGGCCTCCATGCTGACGGAGCACACCATCGACGTGTTCCGCGTGGTCAGTGAAGGTACCGAGGACGAGGACATCTATCTGGACGAGTTCTCCGACGAGATCGACAAGTGGATCATCGACTCCATCAAGGCCATCGGTCTCGACACGGCCAAGGCTGTGCTCAATGCTCCGCGCGAGATGCTCATTGAGAAGGCCGACCTCGAGGAGGAGACCGTCGACGAGGTACTGAACATATTAAGAGCAGAATTTGAATAAATCGTAAATCCGTAAATTGAGAATAAATAGATGGGAGTAAGATTAAATAAGGTTTTATCAGAACTGAACATAGGACTTCAAACGGCAGTTGATTTCCTGAAGAAGAAGAATCATCTCGGCGAGGTGAAGGACGACATCACCACGAACACGAAGATCAGCGACGAGCAGTACGAGGCGCTGGTCAACGAGTTCAATCGTGACAAGGCCATCAAGAAGCAAGCCGAGAAGATTTTCCCCAAGAAGAAGGAGAAGGAGACAAAGAAGAAAGAAGAGGAGGCCCCCAAGGCAGAGCCCCGTCAGCAGTTCAAGCCACTCGGCAAGATTGACTTGGACAGCCTGAACAAGCGCCCTGCTGCCACCTCATCACCTGCCGTTTCAAATACTCCCAAGATTGAGACTGCTGCCGAGAGTCCCGTTAAGGAAGTAGCTAAAGCCGAGGAGACAGTAAGCAAACCAACCGAAAAGCCAGCAGTTGCCCCCGAGAAGCCCCAGCCTGTGGAGCAGAAGAAGGAGGTAAAGGTTGAGACAGAGGCGCCAGCCGTCGTTGAAGTTGAAAAGTCTGCTGCCGAGGAGAAGAAGGCTCCGGCTCCCGCAGAGCCCGCCAAGGCTGAAGCCCAGGATGCTGATCAGGGTCCCAAGGTATTCACGTTGAAGAGCGAGGCCAAGCTGGCCCCGAAGGTGAACGTGCTGGGCAAGATTGATCTCGACGCGCTGAACCAGAGTACCCGCCCGAAGAAGAAGTCGAAGGAGGAGAAGAAGAAGGAGCGCGAGGAGAAGCTGGCTCAGCAGCGCAGCGAGAAGAAGAAGCGCGTGCGCATTGGCAAGGAGCGTGTCGACATCGAGGCCGAGGCCAAGAACGACAGCCAGAACAAGAACAAGAAGAACAAGCAGAAGGGCGACACCAACCAGCAGCAACAGCAGCAGGGTGGCGGCAAGAACAAGAAGAACAAGAACCGTCCGCAGAAGCCGCTCGAGGTGAACGAGGAGGACGTGGCACGCCAGGTCAAGGAGACGCTGGCCCGTCTGACCACGAAGAACCAGAACAAGAAGGGTGCTAAGTACCGCCGCGAGAAGCGCGATGCCGTACAGGAGCGTATCAGCGAGGAGATGGCAGCCGAGGCAGCACAGTCGAAGGTGCTGAAGCTGACGGAGTTTGTGACCGTCAGCGAGCTGGCCACGATGATGAACGTCGGCGTCAATCAGGTCATCGGTACCTGTATGTCCATCGGCATCATGGTGAGCATCAACCAGCGCCTCGACGCAGAGACCATCAACATCGTAGCCGACGAGTTCGGCTTCACCACTGAGTATGTCTCGGCCGAGGTTCAGAACGCCATTACCGAGGAGGCGGACGATGAGAACGATCTCGTCAGCCGCGCCCCGATTGTGACCGTCATGGGTCATGTCGACCACGGTAAGACGTCGCTGCTCGACCATATCCGCAACACCAACGTCATTGCCGGTGAGGCCGGCGGCATCACGCAGCACATCGGTGCCTACAACGTGAAACTGAAGGACGGCCGCCGCATCACCTTCCTCGACACGCCGGGTCACGAGGCCTTTACCGCCATGCGTGCCCGTGGTGCCCAGGTGACGGATATCGCCATCATCATCGTTGCCGCTGACGACTCGGTGATGCCTACTACCAAGGAGGCTATCGCCCACGCCCAGGCTGCCAATGTGCCGATGGTGTTTGCCATCAACAAGATTGATAAGCCGGGTGCCAATCCCGACAAGATACGCGAGGACCTGGCCAACATGAACCTGCTGGTCGAGGACTGGGGCGGTAAGTACCAGTGCCAGGAGATTTCGGCAAAGAAGGGTATCGGCGTCGACGAACTGCTCGAGAAGGTGCTGCTCGAAGCCGAGATGCTCGACCTGAAGGCCAACCCCAACCGCAAGGCTACGGGCTCTATCATCGAGAGTTCGCTCGACAAGGGCCGCGGCTACGTGTCGACGGTGCTCGTCTCTAACGGTACGCTGAAGCAGGGCGACATCGTCGTCGCCGGAACAAGCTATGGCCGCATCAAGGCCATGTTCAACGAGCGTAACCAGCGCATCGAGCAGGCCGGTCCCGCCGAGCCCGCCATCATCCTCGGCTTGAACGGCGCACCGACCGCCGGCGACTCGTTCCACATCATGGAGACCGAGCAGGAGGCGCGCGAAATCACCAACAAGCGTACCCAGCTGCAGCGCGAGCAGAGCCTGCGCACGACGAAGACGCTGGGTCTCGACGACATCTCGCACCGCATCGCACTCGGCGAGTTCCACGAACTGAACATCATCGTCAAGGGCGACACCGACGGTAGTATCGAGGCCCTCAGCGACTCGTTTATCAAGCTCTCGACCGAGAAGGTGCAGGTCAACGTCATCGCCAAGGCCGTCGGCCAGATCAGCGAGAACGATGTTATGCTGGCCTCGGCCTCCGATGCCATCATCGTCGGCTTCCAGGTACGCCCGTCGGCCGATGCCCGCCGTCTGGCTGAGCGCGAGGGTGTGGAAATCAACACCTACTCGATTATCTACGATGCTATCGACGAGGTGAAGTCAACCATGCAGGGCATGCTCGACAAGGTGAAGAAGGAAATCGTTACCGGCGAGATCGAGGTCAAGCAGGTGTTCAAGATTTCGAAGGTCGGCACCGTGGCCGGTGGTCTCGTCACCGACGGCAAGGTCCACAACAAGGACAAGGCCCGCGTCATCCGCGACGGTATCGTCATCCACACTGCCGCCATCGACGCCCTGAAGCGCTACAAGGACGATGCCAAGGAAGTGGCTACGGGCCTGGAGTGCGGTATCTCGCTCGTCAACTGGGACGACATCGAGGTGGGCGACATCATCGAGACCTTCACCGAGATTGAGGTGGAACAGAAACTCTAAGGAGTAAGAAGTGAAGCAGAAGAAGGGTAAGATACGCTCTTTCGCAAAACGGCTGACGTGGGGGATTGCCCTCACGCAGCTTATTGTGATGGCTCTCGCCTCATACTACATCTACAAGCTGGCCGACGGCCTCATCAAGGAAGAGGAGCAGGATCTCTACAAGAGCTACCTGGCGGTCGGCCATTCCAGCATCAGGGCCATCACGCAGGAAGTCGCGCTCGGCACCATCAACCACCGCGCGCAGATAGAAGACAACCTTGGCCAGCCCGACAAGATGGCGGCCATCATGGAGCAGATTGTCACCGACAATCCGCATGTGCGCAGCTGTGGCATCAGTTTCGTGGCCGACTACTACCCCCAGAAAGGCCGCTGGTTCTGTCCGCTCGTCGTCAAGGGCGACAGCGGACAGATAGAGAGGCGCTTCGTCGGCGATGCCGCCCACGACTACCTGAAGGCCGACTGGTTCACCGAGGCCGTGAAGGCCGACAGCAGCTATTGGTCGAAGCCGTTCTTCGACGCTACCGACTCCATTCCGCTCGTGGCCTGGCTGATGCCCGTCCACGACAAGCAGGGCCGGACGGTGGCCGTCGTCGGTGCCGACCTGTCGCTGGGCTGGTTCAGCGGAAAGCGTATCAGGGGCATGGACTATGAGGGAAACTCTTTCAGCGTCTATATAGGCAGTGATCCCCATGAGATTAGCGGCTCTGGCAATGCCGGACTGGAAGAAATGAGGGACCGTCGGTGGCGGCTCTTCTCCTACAACTTCATCATCGACAAGGACGGTTCTTACATAGCCCATCCCGACACCAGTCTCGTCATCAAGGGCAACTACTTCGAGTGTGCCAAGGCAACTGCCGACACCATCGACGATGAAATAGGCCGCAGAATGGCGGCAGGCAACAGGGGATTCTACAGCGATGCAGAGGGAGAGCCCGCCCACTTTGAATACTTCGACTTTGACGGCTACAACGCCTACATGTTCTACGAGCCCGTTGAGGGTACCAGTTGGTCGATAGCCCTGGCCGTGCCCAGAATGCTGGTCGACGGCATAGGCATGATCACGGGCACCGTCATGCTGATACTTATTGCCATCGCCCTGCTGGTAACGCGCATCGTGGGCCGCATCATCATCAAGCGCGCTACCAAGCCGCTGAAGAAGCTGGCCGACTCGGCAGGCGAGGTGGCCAAAGGAAACTTCAACACGCCCCTGCCCCGCATCAAGCACAACGACGAGATACGCCTGCTGCGCGACTCGTTCGAGGGCATGCAGCACTCACTCTCCGATTACGTTGACGAGCTCAAGAAGACCACAGCATCGAAGGCCGCCATCGAGAACGAGCTGAGGGTGGCTCACGACATACAGATGTCGATGCTGCCGAAGACGTTCCCGCCCTACCCCGAGCGCGACGACATCGACATCTACGGCACGTTGACTCCGGCCAAGGACGTGGGTGGCGACCTGTTCGACTTCTTCATCCGCGACGAACAGCTGTTCTTCTGCATCGGCGACGTCTCGGGCAAGGGTGTACCCGCCTCACTCGTGATGGCCGTCACCCGCTCGCTGTTCCGCAACATTTCTGCCCATGTGGCAGAGCCGCACCACATAGTGAAGACCCTCAACAAGGCTATGGCCGACGGAAACGAGACGAGCATGTTCGTCACGCTCTTCGTCGGTGTGATCGACCTTCAGACGGGTGTCCTGCACTACTGTAATGCCGGTCATAATTCGCCATTGATCATTGGCCGCAGTGTCAGCCTGCTGCCCTGCGATGCCAACCTTCCCATCGGCATTGTGAACGACTGGACGTTTACCTGCCAACAAATAGAATTGGAACCGCAGACAACCATCTTCCTCTATACCGACGGACTCAACGAAGCTGAAGACGTCACGCACGCCCAGTTTGGCGAAAAGCGCATCATTGGTGTGGCTAATTCGTTTACTGGCGAGGAGGCAGGCCAACCTGCCACCTTAGTAGGGAAAATGGCTGAGGCAGTCAGCAACTTCGTTGGCGAGGCAGAGCAAAGCGACGACCTGACGATGCTGGCCATCAAATATGCAAATACCAATGGAAAAGAAGGATAAGAATATCTATCAGGAAGAGCAGAACGACAACGAACTTGTGCGTCGCATCGCCGAACAGAAATATGAGTTCGGCTTCACCACCGACGTGCATACCGAAATCATAGAGAAGGGGCTGAACGAAGACGTCGTTCGGCTCATTTCAGCCAAGAAGGGCGAGCCTGAGTGGATGCTCGACTTCCGCCTCCGCGCCTTCCGCTACTGGCAGGAGCAGACGGAGCCGAAGTGGGGCCATGTCCACGTTCCGCCCATCGACTACCAGGCCATCTCCTACTACGCCGACCCGACGGTGAAGAAAGCCTCCACTGCGGGTGCGGAGGGGGCTATCGACCCCGAGCTCGAGAAGACCTTCGACAAGCTCGGCATCCCCCTCGAGGAGCGTCTCGCCCTCAGCGGCAACACAGCCGTCGATGCCATCATGGACTCCGTCTCGGTGAAGACCACGTTCAAGGAGAAGCTGCGCGAGAAGGGCGTCATCTTCTGCTCCATCGGCGAGGCCATCAAGGAGCACGGCGACCTGGTGCGCCAGTACTTAGGGTCGGTGGTGCCCTACAAGGACAACTTCTTTGCCGCCCTCAATTCCGCCGTCTTCAGCGACGGCTCCTTCGTCTACATTCCCAAGGGCGTGCGCTGCCCGATGGAGCTGAGCAGCTACTTCCGCATCAACGCCCGCAACACCGGCCAGTTTGAGCGCACGCTCATCGTGGCCGACGACGACAGCTACGTCTCCTACCTAGAGGGCTGCACCGCCCCCATGCGCGACGAGAACCAGCTGCACGCGGCCATCGTCGAAATCATCGTCAAGGACCGCGCCGAGGTGAAGTACTCCACTGTCCAGAACTGGTACCCCGGCGACGAGCACGGCCGCGGCGGTGTGCTGAACCTCGTGACGAAGCGCGGCCTGCTCGACGGCGTCGACTCGAAGCTGTCGTGGACGCAGGTAGAGACGGGCTCGGCCATCACGTGGAAATACCCGTCGTGCATCCTGCGCGGCGACAATAGCGTGGCGGAGTTCTACTCCGTGGCCGTCACCAACAACTACCAGGAGGCCGACACGGGCACGAAGATGATACACATCGGTCGCAACACCAAGTCGACCATCATCTCCAAAGGCATCTCAGCCGGCCACTCGCAGAACTCGTACCGCGGACTGGTGCGCGCCACTGCCACCGCCGACGGCGCCCGCAACTACTCGTCGTGCGACTCGCTGCTCCTTGGCAGCAACTGCGGTGCCCACACCTTCCCCTACATGGACGTGCACAACGACACGGCCATCTTCGAGCACGAGGCCACGACCTCGAAAATCTCAGAGGACCAGCTCTTCTACTGCAACCAGCGCGGCATCCCTACCGAGCAGGCAGTCGGCCTTATCGTCAACGGCTACGCCAAGGAGGTGCTGCAGAAGCTCCCGATGGAGTTTGCCGTCGAGGCCCAGAAGCTGCTCAGCGTCTCGCTCGAAGGAACAGTAGGATAAACAGTCTCACTGATTGCTAATCACAGGAAACACCCTACACTTCCGACACTTCCTGCACCTGTTGAATTTTCTTAGGTGTAGGAAGTGTAGTGAGTGTAGAATAAAAAGTGCGAATGACAAAATTATAGTAAAAAGCACGGTGAAATGGGCTGAAAATGGTGCGCCAGACCAGCTCATGGAGGGCGAAACCGACACCCGAACCGACACCTAAGCAAAAGGCGGCGGGTTACGGACAAAAGGCGGGGGTTTATGCGCAAAAGGCGCCGGGTTTGGGGCAAGGTTCACCGCTTAACTTTGTTAATTCTTAATAAATTATAATCAAGGTTATTAGAACTCAGGTCAGAATTTCGTAACTTTGCAGGAAATGTAACATTTACAAGACAGAAGAAAAGTGTAAACACCATGTTAGAGGTACGTAATTTGCACGCCCGCATAGGCGAGAAAGAAATACTGAAAGGCATTGACCTGGTGGTCAACGACGGCGAGACGCACGCCATCATGGGACCGAACGGCTCGGGCAAGTCGACGCTGTCGGCCGTGCTCGTGGGCAATCCGCTCTACGAGGTGACCGAGGGCGAGGCCTGGTTCAACGGCAAGAACCTGCTTGAGATGAAGCCCGAGGAGCGGGCCCACGAGGGGCTGTTCCTCTCGTTCCAGTACCCGGTGGAGATTCCCGGCGTCTCGATGACCAACTTCATGAAGGCGGCCATCAACGAGCGGCGCAAGGCGCAGGGACTGGAGCCGATGAACGCGGCAGAGTTTCTGAAGCTGATGCGCGAGAAGCGGAAGATAGTGGAGTTGGACTCGAAACTGGCTAACCGCTCGGTGAACGAGGGCTTCAGCGGCGGCGAGAAGAAGCGCAACGAGATTTTCCAGATGGCCATGCTCGAGCCGAAGCTGAGCATCCTCGACGAGACGGACTCCGGCCTCGACGTCGACGCCATGCGCATCGTGGCCGAGGGCGTGAACAAGCTGCAGACGCCTGAGACCAGCTGCATCGTCATCACCCACTACGACCGGCTGCTTGAGATGATCCGGCCGCAGTATGTCCACGTGCTATACCAGGGGCGCATCGTGAAGACGGGCGGCCCGGAACTGGCCAAGGAGATTCAGGAGCACGGGTATGACTGGATAAAGAGACCCACCCCCGACCCCTCCCTGAATGGAGGGGAGTAATTACCTGACAGACTAAGCAACGAGGATTATGACGGAGAAGACAACAGCAACAGTATCTACGCCCCGCCCTGACAGGGAGGGGATGGGGGCGGGTCTCCAATATATAGAACTCTACGAGCAGTGCCGGCAGATGATCTGCGGGCACAGCAGCGACGTGATGAACGCCGTGCGCGACGAGGCGTTCGAGCGTTTCAAGGCGGGCGGCTTTCCTACGAAGAAGGTGGAGCGCTACAAGTACACCGACATAGCGAAGCTCTTCGAGCCTGACTACGGCCTGAACCTGAACCGCCTGCAGATTCCCGTCGACCCCTACCGGACGTTCAGCTGCGACGTGCCCAACCTCTCGACCTCGCTCTACTTCGTGGTCAACGACCAGTTCTACGCCCAGGCCCTGCCCAGCGCTCATCTGCCTGAGGGCGTCGTCATCGGTTCGCTGAAGGACTTTGCCACCACCGGGCACTATAACCGGCTGGCGGGGAAGGACGGCGACGCCGTCACCGACCTGAACACGATGCTGGCGCAGGACGGCCTCTACGTCTACGTGCCACGCGGCGTGAAGGTGGACCGTGCCGTGCAGGTCATCAATATCCTGCGCTCGGATGTCGACCTGATGGTGAACCGCCGCGTGCTCATCGTCGTTGAGGAGGGTGCGGAGGTAAAACTGCTGTTCTGCGACCACGCCGCCGACGACCGCCACTTCCTGGCCACGCAGGTCATCGAGGCCTTCGTGGGCGAGAATGCACAGCTCGACCTCTACTGCTTGGAGGAGACCCACGCCAAGAACGTGCGCGTGAGCAATGTCTACATCGACCAGCAGCGCGACAGCCGCGTCACCCACAACGTCATTACCCTGCACAACGGCGTGACGCGCAACAAGCTCGACCTGACGCTGTCGGGCGAGGGCGCCGAGTGCCAGTGCTGCGGCTGTGTCATTGCCGACAAGCAGCAGCACGTCGACAACAACACGCTGATAACGCACCGCGCCACCCACTGCACGTCGAACGAGCTGTACAAATACGTGCTCGACGACAAGGCCACGGGGGCCTTCGCCGGCCGGGTGCTGGTGGAGCACGGCGCACAGAAGACGACGTCGCAGATGACCAACCAGAACCTGACGGCTACGAAGGAGGCCCGGATGTACACCCAGCCGATGCTCGAAATCTATGCCGACGACGTGAAGTGCGCCCACGGCTCGACGGTGGGCCAGCTCAACGATGCGGCGCTGTTCTATATGCGGCAGCGCGGCATCTCACTGCAGGAGGCGAAGCTGCTGCTGCAGAATGCCTTCATCAACGAGGTCATCGACAAGATGCAACTCGAGCCGCTGCGCGACCGCCTGCACTATCTCATCGAGAAGCGCTTCCGCGGCGAGCTGAACAAATGTGAGGGGTGTAAGCTGTGTAAGTAGTTGAGGAGATGAGTATATGTATGATATAAATAAGGTACGTGAGGATTTCCCGATATTGGGGAGGGCGGTGTACGGCCGGCCGCTGGTCTACCTTGACAATGCGGCGACGACACAGAAGCCGCTGTGCGTGCTCGACGCCATGCGCGAAGAGTATCTGAACGTCAACGCCAACGTCCACCGCGGTGTCCACTACTTGTCGCAGCAGGCCACCGACCTGCACGAGGCGGCCCGCGAAACGGTGCGCCAGTTTATCAATGCCCGCAAGACGGAAGAGGTCATCTTCACGCGGGGCACGACGGAGGCCATCAACCTGGTGGCCCAGACGTTCTGCCAGTCGCAGATGCAGGCGGGCGACGAGGTGCTGGTCACCGACATGGAGCACCACTCGAACATCGTGCCGTGGCAGCTGCAGGCCATGCAGCGCGGCATCGTGGTGCGCCACCTGCCCATCACCGACGACGGTCGGCTATGCTGCAACACTGTTGCAGCACAGATAACAGAGCGGACACGGCTGGTGAGCCTGGCCTACGTGAGCAATGTGCTGGGGACGGTGAACCCCGTCGGCCGCATCATAGAAGCGGCACACGAGAAAGGGGTGCCGGTGCTGGTGGATGCGGCGCAGAGTGCACCGCACCTGAAGATTGACGTGCAGCAGCTGGACTGCGACTTCCTGGCCTTCAGCGGACATAAGATGTACGGGCCTACGGGCATCGGCGTGCTCTATGGCAAGGAGGAGTGGCTTGAGAAGCTGCCACCTTACCAGGGCGGCGGCGAGATGATTGACAAGGTGACGTGGGAGCGCACTACCTTCGAGCGGCTGCCGTTCAAGTTTGAGGCGGGCACGCCCGACTTCGTGGCTACCCACGGCCTGGCTACGGCCATCGACTACCTGAACGCCATTGGCCTCGACCAAGTCGAGGCACACGAGAAGGCGCTGACGCGCTACTGTATGGACGAGCTGCGGACGATTGACGGGGTGACGATTTACGGACCGGAGGAGCCGCACGACGCGGTAGTCAGCTTCAACGTCGGCGGCATCCACCACCTGGACATCGGTACGCTGCTCGACCGGCTCGGCATCGCCGTGCGCACGGGGCACCACTGCGCCCAGCCGCTGATGGACCGACTCGGTATCAGCGGGACGGTGCGCGCCTCGTTTGCCATGTATAATACGAAAGAGGAGATTGACGCGCTCGTAGCCGGACTGCGCCGCGTCGTACAAATGTTTTAGACCATGCTTGCACCCCATTACTACGACGGCCTCATCGAGGCCGGCTGCGACGAGGCCGGACGGGGCTGCCTGGCAGGCAGCGTCTATGCGGCGGCGGTCATCCTGCCCGACGGCTATGAGAACCCGCTGCTGAACGACTCGAAGCAGCTGACGGAGAAGCGGCGCTATGAACTGCGCGAGCAGATAGAGCGCGACGCCGTGGCGTGGGCCGTGGGCATCGTCACGCCCGAGGAGATTGACAAGATCAACATCCTCAACGCCTCGATACTGGCCATGCACCGCGCACTGGACCAGTTGACGGTACGACCCGAGGCAGTTATCGTGGACGGGAACCGGTTCAAGAAATACCAGGACCTACCCCACACCACCATCGTCAAGGGCGACGGCAAGTATATGGCCATTGCGGCCGCCTCGATACTGGCTAAGACCTACCGCGACGACTATATGAACCAACTGGCCAAGGAGTATCCGCAGTACGACTGGCAGAAGAACAAGGGCTATCCGACGAAGGCCCACCGTGAGGCCATCCGCCAGTATGGCACGACGCCCTACCACCGCATGAGCTACAACCTGCTCGGCGACGGACAGCTGAGTCTGCAGTTTGAAGATTAAAACCAATTAAATAACTTACATCATGAAGAAAGTAAAAGCAATTGTATTGGCAGCTGTGGCAATGATTGTTACCAGCTGTGGAATGACAGGAACACAAGGAAACATCCTCGGCGACATCCTGCAGGGAGGAACCCTCGGCAACGTGATAATCAGCGTCATCGGCGCACAGAAGGTGACGGCTCAGGACTTGATTGGTGCATGGAACTACAGCGGCCCCGGCTGTGCCTTCACCAGCGAGAACCTGCTGGCCAAGGCCGGCGGTGAGGTGGCTGCCACCCGCATTAAGGAGAAGGCCCTGCCCTACTACCAGCAGATTGGCATCACGAGCCAGAACACCAACATCACGTTCAAGCAGGACGGCACCTACACGGCCACCTTCCGCGGCACGCCGATGAGCGGCAAGTGGACCTACGACGAGGCCTCGAGCAAGGTGACGCTGCAGAGCATGCTGCTGACCATCAACTGCTACGCCAAGCGTAACTACACCGGCATCGGCCTGCTCTTTGAGAGTTCGAAGCTGCTGAACATCCTGCAGACGATGGCCGCATTGAGTGGCAACCAGAATATTCAGGCCGTGGGCGAGATTAGCAAGACCTACGACGGCCTGCGCTTAGGGTTCGACTTCAGCAAATAATCTAAAGAACATACTACTATGACCAAGATCCTAAAACAAATGGCCTTGGCGGCATTGATGACCTTGATGCCCGCCACGGGCTTCGCCGCCCAGAAGCCCGGAACTTTCACCACGGGCGACAAGACATTCCTACTGAACGGCCAGCCTTTCATCGTGAAGGCAGCCGAAGTTCACTATCCCCGTATTCCCCGTCCCTACTGGGAGCATCGCATCCAGATGTGCAAGGCCCTCGGCATGAACGCCGTCTGCATCTACATCTTCTGGAACATCCATGAGCAGCGTGAGGGACAGTTCGATTTTACGGGCAACAACGACGTAGCCGAGTTCTGCCGACTGGCACAGAAGAACGGCCTCTACGTCATCGTGCGCCCCGGTCCCTACGTCTGCGCCGAGTGGGAAATGGGCGGTCTGCCCTGGTGGCTCTTAAAGAAGAAGGACATCCGCCTGCGCGAGCGCGATCCTTACTTTATGGAAAGAGTGAAAATCTTCGAAGAGAAGGTGGGTGAGCAGCTGAAGCCGCTGACCATCCAGAACGGTGGTCCTATCATCATGATTCAAGTAGAGAATGAATACGGAAGCTATGGCGAGGACAAGCCCTACGTCTCGGAAATCCGTGATTGCCTGCGCAGCATCTATGGCAAGGAACTGTCGCTCTTCCAGTGCGACTGGTCGTCGAACTTCGAGAAGAACGGCTTGGACGACCTTACGTGGACCATGAACTTCGGCACTGGCGCCAACATCGACCAGCAGTTCCGCCGCCTCGGCGAGCTGCGCCCCAATGCCCCGAAGATGTGCTCCGAGTTCTGGAGCGGTTGGTTCGACAAATGGGGTGCCCGCCATGAGACGCGTCCTGCCAAGGATATGGTCGAGGGTATGGACGAAATGCTCTCGAAGGACATCTCCTTCTCGCTCTACATGACCCACGGAGGTACTTCCTTCGGTCACTGGGCAGGAGCTAATAGTCCCGGCTTCGCCCCCGACGTCACCAGCTACGACTACGATGCTCCTATCAACGAATATGGTAAGGACACACCGAAGTTCTGGGAACTGCGCAAGATGATGGAGAAGTACAACGACGGCAAGAAGATGCCCAATGTGCCCAAGGCCCCGATGCCTATCATCACCGTGCCTAAGTTCGAGCTGACGGAGTTCGCACCCTTCATGGCCGCCATGACCAAACCCGTCAATGGCGCACCCAAGACCTTCGAGGAGATGGATATGGGCTGGGGCACGATGATGTACTCTACTCGCCTGCCCGAGATTACTTCGCAGAGCGTGCTCAGCGGCGAGTTCCACGACTTCGCTCAAGTGTTTATCGACAATAAGTATATTGGTAAGATTGACCGCGTGAAGAACGAGAAGTCGCTCACCATCCCTGCCGTGAAGAAAGGCGCCGAACTGATTATTATCGTCGAAGGCATGGGGCGCATCAACTTCGGACGTGCCATCAAGGACTTCAAGGGCATCGTAGGCAACGTCACGCTGACAACTGAGAAAGACGACATTGAGATGGTGCTGACACCAAAGAACTGGATGAATGTAGCCATTCCCGATGACTATCAGACGGCAGTCAAGACACTTGACATGGTGAAAGGCGTCAACGACCAGGTTGCTGCAGGCAAGGTGAAGGGCAGCGTTCCTGCACTCGCCTTCACACAGGGCTATGAAGGCTCGAAGAAGCTTGGCGACATCATGAAGCCTGGCTACCACCGCGGCTACTTCACGCTGAAGAAGGTGGGCGACACGTTCCTGAACTTCGAGACGTGGGGCAAGGGCCAGGTCTATGTCAACGGCCACGCCATGGGCCGCATCTGGTCGATAGGCCCGCAGCAGACGCTCTATGTGCCCGGCTGCTGGCTGAAGAAGGGTAAGAACGAAATCATCGTGCTCGACATCGTCGGCCCGAAGGAGGCCGTCGTCTGGGGCCAGGCAGAGCCTGAACTCAACAAACTGCAGTTGGAGAAGTCGAACAAGCACAACAACATCGGCGACAAGCCTGATCTGAACAGCGCAACGCCCGTGGTTGCAGGAGCCTTCAACGGCGGCAACGGCTGGCAAACCGTCAAGTTCCCGTCGGCTGCGAAGGGCCGCTACCTCGCCATCGAAGTTTCCTCGAACCAAGACGGCAAAGACGTCACCGCTATCGCTGAGCTCTACCTGCAGGGGCCCGACGGACAGCGCCTGAGCCGCGAGCCGTGGGTGGCCAAATATGCCGATTCTGAGGAAGAGAACGGTAACCATACGCTCGACAAAGTCTATGACTTGCAGGAGTCAACCTACTGGCAAACCGTGCGAGGAGCATCGCTTCCCCACCTGATGGTCGTTGATCTCGGCTCGGAACAGACCGTCACGGCGCTGGAATACCTGCCACGTGCCGAACAGGGAGCACCTGGTTCCGCCAAGAACTATAAGGTTTACATCTACTAAAAGCAAGAAAGGGACTGTTCAGAACAGTCCCTTTCTTATTAGTAACCAGTATCAAAACACACCGAAAAGGTTGTCGCGCTCGAACAGCTCCACGACCTCGTCTTCCACAGGCGTACGTTTCACGATTTCAAGCCGTTCCCAGAACTTCTGGTCATAGTGTTTCTCGTTGTTTTTCTTCCCTTTACTGATTTCATTCATGAGGTTGTCAGAGAATGTCATGGCCGTTTTTCCCTTCACGAAACGGTCGGCAACGTTGAACATCATGCCTGTGGTCTCGTATCGGTTGCCATCATGCTCGTAAGTCACGAGGAAGTGAACGCTCTGCACCTCGGCGAAGCCATTGTCGTGCTGGTAATTGACGACAAACGTATAGTTGGCAGGTTCTATGTCACGCTTCGCAAATGGTTCTTCCTCACCGCTATGCTCCCTATGCCACACGCGGTCGTTGTTGCCATAACCCTGATAGCGCAGCACTTCGAATGTCTTGGCATCGACAAAGAGCCTTGCTGTCACAGACCAGAAGTTAGGATTGAGTGGAATGAAGTATAGCACATAGATGCGTCGCTCACCATCGCTGATGACTTCCACATCGGTTTCAAAGAATCGGTTATAATCCTTACGCAGCGGAACAAGCTGTTCCCCAACCAACAAACGAACAGGTTTGGAGTAAAGAGGTATCTGGGCAAAGGTGAAATAGTTCACTGCATTCATCGTGCGATGGCTCGCAACGGAAACATAGCGCCCTGTTACGAGTTGCAAATCAGAGAGTTCGTAGGCCGACTTGCCTGAGAAGAACGATTCCAGGAAAGCCGTACACTGCCTATTGCTCTTGCTTACCTGGCGGTAGAAGAAGTTTGACTTTTTCTTTCCATACTTCTTCTGTTCTTTCTTGTGGCGTTCCAACACCTTATTTATAATATAGTCGGTGCCCAATACCACCACCTCGCCCAACATCTCACCCTCTGAGCTGAGCAGAACCTCCTGCCCGATGTCAACAGCCCGCAGGTGAACGGTTTTGTAGCCCACATACGAGATGCGCAACA
>JAEEGK010008648.1_pt1 | contig 23952 bp, 22 predicted proteins | sample 8958771 | NCBI WGS metagenome assembly JAEEGK01 (sample SAMN16246547, study PRJNA631951) | gut metagenome | biome: gut microbiome; feature: rumen; material: SC-attached | host: Bos | place: Iran: Karaj | collected 2018-10
TTTTTTGTTTATTCAAAGTTACCTCTGGTTTCGGGCTTCAGGGTGTCGCCCACACGCCAACTGGTATAGACGGGATCTGCATCGGGGTTCTGCTCAAGAAGTTTCTTCGACTTCTCTTTGATAGCAGCAATCTTGTTCTTTAACAGTTTGGGATCAATCTTTTCACCCACATAGAGATCCTCGAAATCAATCCAGGACATGAAGACCCACACGCCATCGTTTTGCTTTGCAACAAGTTTAAACTCCTTGTCCTTACCAAAGCCAGGCACATAGCGGCAGTTACGAATCTCCTCGTCGGTAATCGGGTGCGACACGCCAGTATTAGGATCGTTGATAATCAAGTCTTTGTTATCCTTCTTGGCACGAAGCTCATCTAGGGCTTTTACATACCTGCGTTTGTCAACAATAAACTTTTTATCGCGAGCCTCATCGGAGGTCATATTCTGCACATCATGAATGGTGAGACCAGCCTGCATGATAGCGTTAGTGTCATACTCTTCTTTCAACACCAATAGACTATCCTCTGTCATCAAACGGTTAATGAGGGTATCGAAATTGCCGCAATAGACATAGTAAGTCTGTTTGTAAGCCTCTTCGAGGGTGCGGATGACTTTCAGTTTCTGTGCACAGGCATCGCGACGGGCGGTGTACTCATTATCGAAGTCGATATCCTTCTTAAAGTTATCGTACAACAGATAGCCCAGGCCGATAATAACAACGGCGAGCACAATTTGAATGATAGTTCTGACTTTCATTTCTTTGTATATCTTTAATTATTATTTACAGCACTAAATTCAAATGCAAAGATACGAATTTTATCCGATATAGTTGCAACAATTTAAAAAAAATATTTTCATTCGAGCACAGACACCCGTACAAGTCATTGATTACAAGACATTACGCCATATTATGGAACACATTGACGACATCGTCGTCGTTCTCAAGGCGTTCGATGAGACCATTGACCTCCTCCTGCTCCTCTTCCGAGAGTTCTCTCACCGTCAGAGGAATGCGCTCGAACTTGAAGCTCTTAATCTCAAGACCCTTGTCTTCCAAGAATTTAGAGATAGGTCCATAGTTGGCAAAGTCGGCATAAATGAGAATTTCATCCTCGTCGCGGAACACCTCGTCGATGTCGCAGTCGATGAGCTCGAGTTCGAGTTCGTCCATATCGATATCATCTTTCCAGGCAACGACGAAGGAGCATTTGCGTTCAAAGAGGAAGTCATTCATACCCATCGTACCCAGCTCTCCCTTACCACGCACAAAGGCAGCGCGGATATTGGCCACCGTACGGGTGGGATTGTCGGTGGCAGTCTCCACCACCACGGCGACACCGTGAGGGCCTTTGCCATCATAGACAACCTCTTTGTAGGCCGATTTGTCCTTCTCGGTGGCACGCTTGATAGCGCGCTCAACATTCTCCTTGGGCATAGACTCGCTCTTGGCGGTCTGCATGAGCAGACGAAGGCGGAGGTTGCTCGAGGGATCGGGACCGCCGGCGAGGACGGCCAGCTCGATCTCCTTGCCAATCTTAGTGAAGGTGCGGGCCATGTGGCCCCAACGTTTCAGTTTTCTTGCTTTACGGTATTCAAATGCGCGACCCATAATATTTGTTTTTATTGATTTAATTGATTTCTCAGGTATTCGGTGCAATCCTCGAAGGTTTTGAAGGTGTGGTTTTCGGGGACGAGGTCGGGGATGAGGTTCATCTTGGTGAGCATGTACATGGGCTGGGGCTGAATGATGGTCATCAGCACTTGGGCGCCACGGGCTTGAATATCCTTGACGGCTTCCTCCATAGCATAGAGGCCGCTCTGATCCATGAAGGAGACCAGTCGCATGCGGATAATGACAATCTTGGCATCGGCAGGAACGGTCTGCATCACCTCCTTGAACTTGGTGATGGTACCGAAGAAGATGGGGCCGTTAAGACGTTGAATATAAATCTTATGCGCCACGGTGTCAGGCATACCGTACGCATCGTCCCAAGGGCTCTCCTTGTCGAAATTGGTGAGTTCCTGACTGCTATAGCCACCCTCGACGAGGTCGGAAGCGCGCTTCATAAAGAGTACACATGCGATGACCATACCAATACCCACAGCGGTGAGAAGGTCGACAAAGACGGTGACTAAGAAGACCACAATAAGCACCACGGCATCGGCACGGGGAATCTTGACGAGGTCCTTGAAACCCTTGAAGTCAATGATGCCCCAACCCACGGTAATCAGGATACCGGCGAGAACAGACAGCGGCACATACTGCACCACACTTCCCAGGCCTAACATAATGGCCAACAGGAGGATGGCGTGGGTCATTCCTGAAAGCTGTGTACGACCACCGGACTTGACATTGACTACGGTACGCATAGTGGCTCCGGCTCCGGGAAGACCACAGAAAAGTCCGGCAACGGCGTTACCGATACCCTGTCCTATCAACTCACGATTGCTGTTGTGCTTGGTCTTGGTGATATTGTCAGCCACCACGGAGGTGAGCAACGTGTCGATACTTCCGAGTCCTGCGAGGGTAAGTCCGGGGATGATGGCGGCGATGAGGATGGCGCCCCAATTAAGGCCTTCGAGGGTGACATGATCGTTGGCGAAGAAAGGCAAGGGAAGTCCGGCAGGAATCTCACCGATGGTGGCCACGCCGTTCATGTCGATAAAACGCGAGATGACAGTCATCACGATAAGGGCCACAAGCGTGGAGGGCACTTTCTTGGTGAGCAACGGGAAGAGGTAGATAATGGCCACCGTAGCGACACCGAGGAGCAACGCAGTGAGGCTGGTCTGGGAGAAAGCCTCGGGAAGTCCTGCCAACTGGTCGACCATCGTTCCACTACCATTCTGTCCCACAAGTGGATAAAGTTGCTGCAAGATGATAATGACACCGATACCACTCATAAAACCGCTGAGAACGGGATACGGTATATAACGGACATATTTGCCGATTTTGATGAGGCCAAAGAGAATCTGGAAAAGTCCACAGAAAATGGCGGCAAGGGCCATCGAGATAAAGACCTCGGAGAGGGATCCTCCCGAGGAGGCCCACGCGCCGGAGACAAGGGTGGCGGTAATGACGGTCATTGGACCCGTAGGACCAGAAATCTGACTGTGGGTACCGCCGAAGAGGGCGGCAAAGAAGCCGAGGAGCATAGCTCCAGTGAGTCCTACATAGGCTCCGAGAGAAGCGGCGTCGGGACTGTCGACACCACTGAAGGCCTGTATACCGAAGGCCAGTGCCAACGGCAGCGCAACGATACCGGCGGTAACGCCGCCGAAGAGGTCGCCTTTGAGATTGCTAAAGAGTTTCATATTATTCTATTTTCTAATTTCTTTTTTAGTCGAGAACCCAATATACAAGTGAGGTGCTGAGGATGCCGAGCCCGGCACCGGCAAGGACATCGCCAGCCCAGTGACGGTTGTTATAGACACGCATAATACCCACAAGGGTGGCCACTGAGTAGGCCGCCACCGCCAACCAAGGATGCTCCTTGCCGTATTCACGGCGGATAATCTCAGCACCGACAAAAGCGGTGAATGTGTGACCCGAGGGAAAACTATTGTTTGACGAATAGTCAGGACGCTTCAAGGCGAAGCCGTATTTGAAAGCATTGAGCCATCCCGAACCCAACAGGTAACTGCCTCCTTCAAGAAGGAGAAGTTTCTTCATATCGTGTCTTCCTTCAAAACCACAAAGGTTGAGAACGACAGGAGTGACGGCAGGAAGGTATTGTAGGTAATTGTCGAACTCAAGTCTCGGAGGATCATAAAAAGTCACCTCGTCGCGCAAAGCAACGGCCCAACTGTTGACATCAGGCTGATAGGCCGCCAGCAACCCAAGCCCGATAAGTCCTGTAGAGGTGGCACTCATGGTGATATTCTCACCAAGGCTTGCAGGCGGGATAACATCACATGTGTCCTGTGCCCGGAGGAAGAACGGGGAAACTAAAAAGTAAAAACTAAAAACTAAAAAAACACTACGTTTCATTCTTAATTCTTAATTTTTAATTCTTAATATTCCCCTGTCCAGTATGGGAACCACCGGACAGGTGTTCATTTCAAAGGCGAACTCAATGTCAGCCTGAGCCTGAGTCCCAAATCCCTGCAGACGGTGGACATGAGAGGCCTTGCTACAGTAGGTATAGGGATCGTTTTGTGTCAAATACCAGAGGTCGAGTGCCATGTGGGCAGAGTCGCCTAAAGGTGAAAGGTGGGAGGCGAAGGGAGAAAGGCGGTCGATGATAGCACCAGCCACAAGTGTGTCCTCGAGGCAGAAGTCGTTTCGCCAGCCTGAGCAGAGCAGCACCACATCCCTACCCTCTTCTTTCAACCGCTCGCAGAGCGCATCGATGTTGGCGAAAGCCCCCACCAACGTCAAATCGGCATCGGCGGCACGAAGGATGGAGACGGTGCCATTGGTGGTGCTATAAGCCAGACGCACACCGCACATATCCTTGCTCATGTATTCCGTAGGCGAGTTGCCGTAGTCGGAGCCGGGAAGTTTCTTGCCACCACGTTCGGCAGCAACAGCGTAGCCCTGTGCCCGGTAGGGTTCCAAGGCCTCGAGGCTATCTAAAGGCACCACCTCGCGACATCCTGCCTGGAAAGCGGCGCAGACTGCGGTGGTGGCACGCAAGAGGTCGATTGCCACCGTGACATGATGCTCCGTGACAGTGCGATAAGGATAGAGGGCGGGAGTAAGCGAGACTTCGACTTTCATACTACTCGTAGAGTTCGGTTTTTAGCATCTGTACGCTGCCGTCGGGGTGTATCTTGAGATTGAAATATTCGGGATGCGAGGGAATGTAGCCCTCGGTAGTGTGCTGACGGGCCTTCAATCCGGAGGGCAAATCCTTGAGCACATATTGGTTCAGTATCTCCACCAAGCGACAACGCTGGGCGGTCTCGATATCACAACCATAGCGACGGGCAAAGTCGGCATCCTCACCAAGCGGTAGCAGATTGCCCTTGAAGTCAGTGGTGAGCATCTTCATGGCATTGACAGACACATGCATAAGTTCAAGGCCGGTACGCGCGGAGCGAAGCACATATTCCACTTCGACAGTCCAAGTGTTGTAGGTGGCATTCCATCCGTGAAGGGTGATGAAGAGGACGGCATCAATGCCGAGGTCGGTATAGTAATCGGTGATGTCGTCGTTGCGGAGCTGTTTGCCAGTACGCCATTCGGTGGCGGCAATCTGGGCCGATGCCAAGGGACCGGGAAGGTAGTATCCGTGACGTATCAGGGGGTCGGCAGCCGAGAGGTAGAGATGCTTGGCGGCGATGTTGAGCGAGAGGTTATAGAGCGAGTCGTCGACGGTGCGCAGAGCGTGACGAACAGAGAGGTCGTTGAGGGGAGCGATATAGAGTACCTGCGGACGCTCAGCATAGATGTCGCTATAGGCATCGAGCTTCTTTTGGCTTCCACAAGCGGAAAGAAGAAGGAGTAAAGGAAGAAAGAAGATTAAAAGGGAATGAACCCTTCCGGCACCATTGCCACAAATTTCTTTCTTTCTATTTTTCAATAACCAATAACCCATAACCTATAAACCTTCATTTTTTCTTTCGGTTCTTTCGGGCCTCTTCTCGTTCGGCGGCTTTGCGCTTGCGCTCCTCTTCGCGCTGGGCGGCTTTCTGCTTGCGTTCCTCCTCACGTTGCTGCTCGCGGACTTTCTGTTCAGCTTTGCGGGCCTCTTCCTTTGCCTTCTTCTCTTGATCGCGGTCGGCCTGAGCCTGCTTGCGGGCCTCGATGGCGGCCTGCTTGACGGCGGCTATCGAGTCGGCGATATGCTGCTGGCGCATAGCCTCCTCGGCCTGCTGCTTCTCTAACAGTTCACGCTTCTGGGTGGCGGTGAGGCGGATGGGATACTCGACAGAATCTGTCGGTGTCTGCTGCGAAATCCATACGCTGTCGGTGCTGTCGATGACGGGTGCCACCGGAGGCAGAGGCCTGAGGGCTGTGAGGGAGTCGTAAGCCCAAGAGGCCAACTGAGCAAGATTGGCGGTATCGCGCGCCGTCGCCAACGTGTCGACCAGCATGTCGGGCATCAGGCGCTTCTTGATGCGCTGCACCATCCCACGACTCTCGGGGAAAGCCTTCATCTCGGCATTGAGCATGCGACAGGCGGTACCCGTGTGGCCCATAAGGGCCAGCGTGACACCATACTCGGCATACATACCGGGATGGAGGGTATCGGCCTTCACGGCAGCATTGAGACTATGGGCGTAGGCCGTAGCCAACTCATACAATCCGCCATAGGTAGAAACCGTCTGGTAGCGCAACACCTCGGCACGAGGCACCCCGACGTATTCGCCGGAACAAGAGGCAAGGAAAATGAAAAATGAAAAATGAAAAATGAAGAATTGGCTGACGCGAACCAACCGCTTCATCATTCCAGATTTCTGTCCCCTATTTAATTCTTCATTCTTCATTCTCAATCCTTAATTCAAAACAAAATAGCGTGGGTCTGTAAGCCGGGTTCTGTCGTGTTCTATCATTAATCTAGGGCCGCCGTCGCCGACGGTCTCTATCAACCTACCCCCCAACAACGGGCGAGCCTGCCCTTAAATGTTGGTATACATGGTCTTTCAGCCCATGAGGCTTGCCATCGTGTGCGTCACCGCATCACGTCGTGGGCTCTTACCCCGCGTTTTCACCCTTACCCATCAAGGGTTATGGGTTATTGGTTATAGGTTATGGAGGTTGGGCGAAACAGATACATCCACATATGTGCGGCAGCGTCTATAACCCATAACCTATAACCAATAACCTTTCACCTCTCGAAAGGCGGTTTGTTTTCTGTGGCGCTCGCTGTCACCAGATTGGCTTTAGACCATTGGCTTTCAGTTATTGAAATTGACTGCGTCAGCCTCTATAACCTATAACCTATAACCTATAACCAAACCAGCGCCTTCCCGTTAGGAAGCATGGTGGCTCGAGCTGCCCGGACTTTCCTCTCAGCATCGCTGCCGAGCGATAGAATGACCCTCGCTATTTGGGGTGCAAAAATACACAATTATTTCGACATAAAGTGTTACGCGCGTGAATCTTTTTCGTTCAGCGCTGGAAATCAGCCGATAAAAGAAATGTTTTTTTTAGCGGATAATGGTCACACTTCCGCGTGCCTCATGCAATTTGCCGTTGGTGTCGCGGAATTTCATCACCCAGACATAGGCTCCCTGCGGCAGTGTGGTCCCCTTGGAGGTACCATCCCAGACAAAAGAGGGATCGGTGCTTTGATACACCTGATGACCCGCACGGTTGTAGATGTAGATATGGAAATAGGATACCGCGGAGGTGAACCTCATGCTGAAAGTGCGGTTGACATCGACATCACCAGAGGGAACGATGATATTGGGCGCCCAGAAAAGGTTGTCCTCGTGGACGGGAGGTTCGCTCGGGTTCTCTGCGGATTTCCTGTCGGAAGAGACCCTCTGCTCACGCTCCTCCTCCGTCGGCTCTTTTTCAACAATGGTACAGCCTTCGTGTATGCATCCCCTCCTCAGCTCCTGTTGCGGCTCCGACGGCAATGGCAGGTCGGAGGCCACGTGGTTGTATGAGGGAACCAAGGAGGTCAGATTTCCTTCTACCTCAGCTATAATGGACGGCACGCTGGCCTCCTCCTTGGCGACGGTCATCGCTACCGTCGTGGGTTCAACAGCGGGAGTAACCTCTGTTGCCATCGGGGAGGCGGCAGCCACCGGTTCCGCCGCGGGAGTGGTGCTGGCGGACGACAAAGGCTGCTGCACCTGAGCAAGTTGCGGACCGGCAACAAGCTCGTCTTTATCGCTCGCGGGCCACAACAGCACACTCGCCACTATGACCACAACAGCGACAGCAGAGCCCACTCCTGCGCGACGCCTGAGGCGACGGCGACGCACTCGCTGCGATATCTTCTCGAAAAGTCCCTCATCGGGCTGCACACGATAATCTTTCAGGTCCATATCTTATTTTTCAATTTTCAATTTCATTTTTTTACCTTTCACCGTTAGCCATTCTGCCTGCTCCGCAGGCCTTGAGCGCCGCTGAGATAAATAAAATCCAGCGAAAACCCGTTAATCTTTAACCATTAGCCATTACCCCTCAACATCCCTCTCAGCGCCGCCTTTGCCCGGCAGAGGGTGGCGCGGACGGCCGAAGACGTCTGCCCCAATCGCTGTGCGGCCTCCTCACAGCTGTAGCCTTCCACCTCGACAAGGTTGAAGACCGCCTGCTGGTGAGGCGGCAACTGCTGGATGGCAGCCACTATCTCGTCCATCGCGAAGGGGTCCAGCGGCAACGTCACGGGCTCTTCCAAAGTGTCGTCAATGAAGCGCAACTCCTTGCGTCGGTGGAAAGAGTCGACACACACATTCACCATAATCTGGTGAATCCACGCCCCTACCCTCTCGGGGTCTTTCAATGTCCCCAGCTTCTCGAAAACCTTGACGAAGCCGTCCTGCAGCAGGTCCTGCGCCTCCTCGCGGCTGCGGGAGTAGCGCATACACACACCCATCGCCATAGGCGCCATCTCCTCGTAAAGCGCACGCATCGCTCGCTCGTCGTGCTTGCGGCACCTCTTCACCAACTGTGTGTATTCTTCACTCATTTTACATCATAGACGAAGAAAAATGCAAAACGTTGCACTGTTAACATTTTTTAACAGAAATAATAGTGGCCGTTCCGTCGGCGACGCGGAAACGGACCTCCCAGCGGTCGAACAGCATCGCGTAGATGCGGTCGGGATCCTCCTGGTAGTGTGGGCGCGGATCCTGTGACAGCGACTGGCAGAGGGCGTTGCAGAGGTCGGCTGGGAGAGCATCCGTCAACCCTTCGGGGTCAGCGACGGAGAGCGCTGCCGGCGGTGCCGACTGGGCAAAACCGCTGCGAGCCTCAGGGTGACTGTCGGCATAGGAAAGGTAGGGTTTGATGTCGTAGATGGGGGTGCCATCGACGAGGTCGGCTCCCTGCACCACCAGCACGGGACCCGGCTCCACCCTCAGCAGGCGCACACAGGAGAGCCCGATGGGATTGGGACGGAAAGGACTGCGGGTAGCGAAGACCCCTACCCTCTTGTTGCCTCCCAATCGTGGTGGACGCACAGTGGGCGACCATTCCTTACGTTCGGCGAGGTGAAACTGCCAGATGAGCCAGAGGTAGTCGAACTCTTCGATTCCGCGGACAGCCTCCGCCACGCGGAACTCGGGCCCGAAAACCACCCGCGCCTCATACTCCGTCAGTCCCGCTTGTCGCGGAACCCCGAACTTGGTCTTGAACGGCGTCTCGATATGAGCAATCTGTATCACCTTTCCTGTCTTTTGTAAAAGTAACGCAGAAGCCCGCAAAAAATTGTTTTGCCCGCCTCCCACATCCAAATGTCTTGAACCACAGTCCACCCCACCCCACAACAGTTTAAACAACCTATCATCTCCGACCCCAGTCGGTGATGGTATGGTGTTGGTACGTATTTGGTACGGTGTTGATACGGTGTTGGTATCTTCTCGCTACTGATTATCAGCGCGTTATATTTTCATCAAAACAATAAAACGCACATACCCAGAGGATTACGTGTGTTTTTATGTTTGTAACTTATTGATTTTCAATCCGCGCTACGAACACAGCAAAAGCCCCCTATCTTATCACCGCCACCCGTCGGGCGGGATGGTTGCCCACCTTGTTGTTGCTTTTCATTTTTATAAAAAAAACTCGGCAGAGTGCTTGCTGGCGTGGTGCGGGCACGCCGCTTCGCACCCCGCCGAGTTTTTTTTAGGCCTTGCCCGTTTTGCGGACAAAGGGGAGGGGTAAAATTCTACTCGAACTGGCGAACGAGGCGCACCGAGCGCCCGCTGCTGCGGTAGCTGGGGTTCTCGAGATACAGAGTGCCCGTACCGTAGAGCACGCTGTAGGCGTAGCTTGCATTCGACGCGTCAGGCGTAGACGACCAGTAGCGGCCGCGCGTGCCGGCATCTTTGACCGACGACCCATCCCGGTAGCCCGCATCGCGCAGGAAAACACAACCTTTGGCTTCGAGGGCTGCCCACTGGGCGGTGGTGCACTGGGTGTTCCGAGAGTTGTTGGCGTTGATGGAGCCCCATGAGGTGGCCTCGCTGTTGGCTATCGTTACGCCGTCGGGGAACAGTATCATGCCGTTCACACTCGTGCCGTCGGTATTGATGGTGGCATGGGTCCAACGGGCATCGGATTTGCCGTTGACGGTGCTGCCGCTGCTACGGGTGCTGAACAGATATGTCCACTCGTCGCTATTCAGCGTGCGCCAGCCGCTATTGGCTGTGTTGCCACCGTTGGTGATGGCCAGCGTGCCCCAGTCGGACTTCAGAGCATCAGAGGTGCTGTTGCCGTAGTCACTGTTAGTGGTAGAGTTGCTGATACCGTACATGGCTGGTGCCGACGTTAGGACAGTGCTCGATGCGCCCACCCAACCGAAGAGGTCCACGGTGCCATTGGCAGAGACGGTGCCGTTGCCGTTGATGCTGGTGTTGCCAGCAGCATTGCCGATGCAGTCCCACTGGTTCGTGGCAAAGGCCCAACTCCAGGTTGTACCGAGGTCGGCAGTGGTGGCCTGCAGGTTGCCCTGGGAGAAATAGACGAGGTCGTTGCTGGCGTTGACGCGGAAGAGGCCAGAGAGGGCTCCAGGAATCTGCGTTGCGCCTACGGCGATGCGGTTGAAGGTGCCGGCGGCGAGGTCACCGTAGCTGCTCACGGTCTTCTTGTAGAGGTCCTTGCCCACAACGGCATAGATGGCAATGTCGCCATCATTGGCATCGATAGGCTTCACGGCCACCCAGAAAGTGCTCTGCGAAGTGGCGGGGGTGACGGAGTAGATGTCCGAGCCGTGCTTGACGGTCAGCATGGTGACGCTGCTGGTAATATCCTGGCTATTGGCAGTGTTCTGGACAGTGAATTTGAGGACGGCCAACTGGTTGGTCAGCATAAGGTTGTCGGCAGGCAAGATCTCTCCGGAAAGGGTGCCGGAATACTCGGCATAGTCGAAGTTGCTGGAGAGGGTGGCCATGGTGCCGTCCTGGTTGTTGTAGAGGGCATCATAGTTCACCGTGCCGTCGTCGTTGGCCATGGAGGCGGGGTAGATGAACTTCACCGCGCCGTCGGCCTCGGGGTCGGTCATGGCGACGCTGACGGTGGCCTCCTTGCCGCCGTTGCTGATGTCGCCGGCGGTGAGGGTCACCGTGGTTTTCACCATCGTGCTGCTGGTGTTCTCGTATATTACGGCAATCTCTTCGCCGGCGGCGAAGGTCTTGGTGCCGGATTCGTCGAGATGCTTGGAGGCTTCGCTGCTTCCCAAGCCTATGGTCGTGGTGGAGACCACCACCTTGCCGCTACCTGCGGGCTGCTCTTCGTCTTTCGAACATCCGACCATTGCCACCATTGCGATGCAGAGGGCGGCCATACTGAAAAATTTCATTGCTTTTTTCATTGTTGTTTTCTGATTGTTTTTTTGTTTTTGTTTGTTTTAATTCCAGTTTTGATCACTGCCCCAGCTGTAGTCGGAAGCGGTGTTGTGGGTTTCGGCTCCCCAGAGTTGGGAGGCGCCCCAGAGGTAATCGACTACTCCGCCGTTAGTGCTGCTGGCGGCGTAGCCCTTCTCAGCCTTGAAGGTCACCGCGGTGAGCGCGGGAGGCTCGTAAAGTTTCTTTTCGTTTTCTTGTTTCATTGTTTTTTGTTTTTGGGTTAATAAATGTGTTTTGATTAATTAATTATGATTAATCTAATAAATATGATCAATTATGTTGTTTGGGGGCATCTCTTCGAGACGCTTTCAGGTTCGTTTTTTTTCATTTCCCCACACTTCCATGTGGGGTTATGAATGGGAAGCCATTAACCTAACAACAATCCGTTGCGCTGCATGTCCTCCAGCCAGGCTTTAGTGGCGCTGAGGGCCTGTGAGCCGGCGATGTGGTATTCGTCGGCGAGGACCTCGGCGGCCTCCTCGAGGGTGAATTCGCGCCCCTGCAGGGTGTTGTAGAGCAGCAGGGCGCTGGGATTGAGGGCAATGACCTTCGTCATGTCGCTGCCGCCGCCGTCAGGCATGATGACAATGTTCTCGCCTGCCACCGTGCGGACTTTCATTTTCTCGTTGATTTTCATGTTGTTTGTTCAAATGGTTAATAACATTTTTTTCTTTCAAACAACACATAAAAAAGAAGCGCGGGTTAAGAACTCTTGCTTATCCCGCTGTCTTAGGCCTTCGCATTGCCCATTAGTGTAGAATAAGCAATGCCGAAGCCCACGCTATAGGTATCTATAGTAAGACACTATATTACCAAACCATGGACGAAGTACATTGCGTTATTGCGACACTAATTTTGAAGTTGCGAAGTTCAAGACAGCCGCAGATAAACGCCGTTACAACGTCTTTTTTATATGTTCTGTCGCTCCTGCGGAGAGGGTCAAAACCCTTACCCCGCCCGCGTTACCCGTCGCTCTCGAGGGGCTCCGGCGGTGTGGAAACGACGGTGCAAAAATACAACTTTTTTTTAAACCGTTAAAAAAAAATTCACCTCCGCCAAGAAAAATCTCGACGGAGGTGATGATTTGTTATCGTTATATCTCGATTTTAAAGAATCACACCTTCGTGCAATTGCTCGATGGGAAATATCAAATCCCAATTGCGCCCCCAAACGATATTGCCACCATCAAGAGTGAAGGTGCTGAACTTCTTGGGGTCAAGGTATTTGTTATACTGCGGATGCGGATGACGACGAATAAAGTCGCCGACATCAACGGTGCTGTCGGTGCCATCGTTAAAGACCAACCGCACTTTCAATCCGCCTAAATCAAAAGCCTCTGTTATATACAATCTGTCGTTCATAGTTTCGTCTTTATATTGGTGCTTCTTACTTGCTGCTTCATCACAAAGAAACGCACCCATTTGTCTATAATATTCTTACTGTATTTCCGTATGAATGCTTCTGCAACCCTCTGGTCTTTTGCTGCCAGCGGCGGAACATTCTGCTTATTCCGGATATTGATATGGTCTAATTCGCCATTCATCATGATTAGTTCGAAGACACTCTCTTTGTCTCCGTGTTTTACGTGCACATGAATGGGTTCATGTTCGTTGGAGTAGAAATAGAAGATAAAACCGAAGTATTCGTATATTTTAGGCATATCGCATTGTTATTATCACGCTGCAAAATTACGAAAAAATTTTTAAACCACCAAAAATAATTCTAAAACGGAACTTACAGCAGCAACGAGAGCTGGTAGATGAGGGCGGCGACTATCCAGGCGAGGAGGATGGAGTTGACGACGGAGAAGGCAGCCCATCCGCGGCCTATCTCGCGGCGCAGGGTAGCGATGGTGGCGATGCAGGGGAAGTAAAGCAGGACAAACATCATGAAGCCGAAGGCTGTGACCGGGGTGAATACATGGCGTTCGCGGAGGGTGGTGGCAAGGGCGGTGTCCTCGGAATTTTCAGATTCTTCAGAATACTCAGGACTCTCGGAATTCTCGGCATTCTCATGATAAAGTATCGCCATAGTGCTGACGATGGCCTCCTTGGCCGGCAGGCCCGTGAGGATGCAGACATTCATCCTCCAGTCGAATCCCAAGGGCGACATCACGGGATCCATCGCACGGCCTATCTGCGCCAGATAGCTCTGCTCCTTCTGGATGCGCTGCGCCTCAAGGGGGTCGGCAGAACGAACTTCGGCACGGGGAAAGTAGGTCAGCGCCCAGATGACCACCGAAGCCACCAGGATGACGGTGGAAATCTTCTTCAGGTAGTCGGCACAGCGCTCCCAGATGTGCATTCCGGTGTTGCGCAGCGTGGGACGACGGAAGGCCGGCAGCTCGCTGACATAGTCCTCGTCGCGGTCCTTGCGGAACCAAGGGGTGTGTTTCATCACGAGGGCGAAGAGGATGGAGAGGACGATGCCGATGAGATAGAGCGAAATCATCACCAACGCCTGATAGTGCGGGAAGAAGGCAGAGACAAGGAGCATATAGACAGGCAGACGCGCCGAGCAGCTCATGAAGGGTATCATCAGCATGGTAAGGGTGCGGTCCTTGCGGTTCTGTATGTCGCGTGCCGCCATGATGGCCGGAACATTGCAGCCGAAGCCCACCAGCATGGGGATGAATGAGCGGCCGTGAAGGCCCACACGGTGCATGATGCCGTCCATGAGGTAGGCGGCTCGCGCCATATAGCCCACATCCTCGAGGATGGAGAGGAAGAAGAATAGGATGACGATATTGGGCAAGAAGGCCAACACGGCTCCCACGCCCTGCACCACGCCGTCGACAAGCATCGAAGAGAACCACCCCTCGGACATCACCGATGAGAGCCACCCACAAAGGGCATCGATGCCGTTCTGTATCCACTCTTGGGGATAGGCGCCGAGGGTGAAGGTACACTCGAACACGGCGAACAAGACAGCAACGAGGATGGGGAAACCGATTTTGCGGTTGGTGAGCACAGCGTCGATACGCTGCTGGCGGGTATGGTCGCTGTCGTCGTCGCTATGCTTGAGGGCGGCAGCGAGGGCGCCATTGACATATCCGTGACGAGCCTCGTGGATAATCTCCTCGGGGGCTCGCTTGAGTTCCACAAAGAGGTGCTTGCGCTCGCGCTCCACAAGGGCCGCAAGGTCTTCATAATAGGGTTCTTCGCGGAAAAGCGGAAGGGTCTCGACAGGACGTTCGAGGAGTCGGATGGCGAGGTAACGCTTAGAGTGGAAAGTGGAAAATGGAGAGTGGGAAGACCTTGGGGCGAGGAATTCGATGATGCGCTTGACGGCATGCATCACATCCTGGCCGTAGTCGACATGCACGTGACGCAGCACCTCCAACCCACCCTCGGCGGCACTCACCACCTTGGCGGCAAGATCATCTATACCCTCTCCCGTAAGCGGATTAACAACTCGTGCCAGCACACCCATCTGCTTCTCAAGACTGTGTATGTCGAGTGAATGTCCGGTATCGAGGAGGAGGTCGTATTTGACAAAGGCCAGCAGCAGGCGGCGGTGCATATCGATAAGCTGCGGAGTGAAGACGAGACTCTCGTCGAGGTCCGTACTATCGACCACCTGCAACACCACATCGGGATTGAGAGGTTCCACTTCTTCGCAGTCGTGAACCTCAATCCAGTTGATCTCCACCTCATCGGCACGACGGGCGACGGACTCGCGCAATGCATTGCAGAGTTCTGATTTTCCGCTATTTGCCGCACCTACTATAACTATTTTATATTGTTTCATTCAATTCCAATTTGAATTGCAAAGATACTAAAAATGGCAACCCTCATGGGTCACCATTTTTGGTGAATTTGATGGATTCCCTATAGAAGGCGTTTCAAGGCTGCGACGAAGTTGTGGATATCCTCCTCGGTGGTATCGAAGGAGCACATCCAACGAACGACATTCTGCGCTATTTTTTTCTCCGCTTCGCTATCGGAACATTCACTGGATGTTCCTTCATCCCAGTCGTAGAAGAAATACTCCTTCTGCAGCGCATGCCACACCTCAGCGGGGAGTTGCACAAAGACGCTGTTGACCTGCACAGGGTACATCACTTTGACACCCAACGCATGCACCTCCTGATAGAGCATCTGCGCCATGCGGTTGCTGTGCTCGGCATTGCGCCTCCACATACCACTTTCCAAATAGCACTCCATCTGCGCGGCCATGAAGCGCATTTTGCTCCCCAGTTGCGTCATCTGCTTGCGACGAAACTTGAGGTCGACATCGAGGGCTGAATTAAGTATTATGCAACTCTCGCCCATCAACAAGCCATTCTTAGTACCTCCGAAGGAAAGGCAATCGACGCCGCAATCGACAGTCATCTCTTTGAAGCTGCACCCCAAGGCGACGGCGGCATTCGCCAGCCGGGCTCCGTCCACATGGAGATACATATTATATGAATGGGCCAGGTCGGCCAGTGCCTTGATTTCGTCAAGGGTGTAGAGTGTGCCCAGCTCGGTACTTTGAGTGATGCTGACAGCTTTGGGCTGCGAGTGGTGTTCGAAGCCGAAACCATGCAGGCGAGTCTTCACCAATTCGGGCGTCAATTTGCCGTCGGGGGTGTCGACCGTCAGCAGGCGGCAACCCACCACACGCTGCGGAGCACCACACTCATCAACGTTGATATGCGCCGTCTCGGCGCACACCACCGCCTCGTGCGAGCGGCACATGGCGTCGATACACAGCACATTGGCACCTGTTCCGTTGAACACCAGATAGATACTTGCCTGCGGACCAAAGGTATCTTTAATCAACACCTCCAATCGAGCCGTCACTTCATCATCGCCATAAGCCAATGCATGACTATCGTTGGCCCGCACCAGCGCTTCTATCACTTCGGGACTGAATCCCGAATGGTTGTCACTTCCAAATCCACGTTTCATAACTGCTATATTTATGTAGTCAAGTAGTTAAAACAATACAATTTCTCGCAACATCCGATAGCATGGCTACTTCAAAATACATTTGTCTTATCTACTTAACTACCGTCTACTTAACTACTTTTTTACTTATCCATCGTATAGAGGAACTCCTCGTTGTTTCTGGTGTGCACCATCTGTTTCTGGAGGAACTCCATAGCCTCCACAGGCGTGAGGTCGGTAAGATGGTTGCGGAGCACCACCGTGCGCGTCAGAATATCGGGCTTCACCAGCAGGTCGTCGCGACGGGTGCTGGAGGCCGTAAGATCGATGGCGGGATAGATACGTTTGTTGGAGAGTTTACGGTCGAGCTGCAGCTCCATGTTGCCGGTACCCTTGAACTCCTCGAAGATGACGTCATCCATCTTCGAGCCCGTCTCGGTGAGGGCAGTGGCGATGATGGTCAGCGAGCCACCATTCTCAATCTTACGGGCGGCGCCAAAGAAACGCTTGGGTTTCTGCAGTGCATTGGCTTCGACACCACCGGAGAGCACCTTGCCCGAAGCAGGCTGCACGGTGTTGTAGGCGCGGGCCAGACGGGTAATGGAATCGAGCACAATCATCACGTCGTGGCCACACTCGGTGAGGCGCTTGGCCTTCTCGAGCACGATGTTGGCGATGCGCACATGACGGTCGGCAGGCTCGTCGAAGGTGGAGGCAATGACCTCGGCTTTCACGCTGCGCTGCATGTCGGTAACCTCCTCGGGACGCTCGTCGATAAGCAACACCATAAGATAGACCTCGGGATGATTGAAGGCAATAGCGTTAGCCACCTCCTTCAACAGGGTGGTCTTACCGGTCTTGGGCTGTGCCACGATAAGGCCACGCTGACCCTTTCCGATGGGTGTGAAGAGGTCGATGATGCGGGTGGAGAGGGTTTCCTGCGGATGCCCGGTGAGTTTGAACTTCTGGTTGGGGAAGAGTGGCGTGAGGCTCTCGAAGGGGATGCGGTCGCGGATGCGGTCGGGTGTGAGACCATTGATCTCAAGTACCTTGACCATCGGGAAGAACTTGTCGCCCTCGCGCGGAGGACGCACCTTACCACGCACGGTGTCGCCGGTCTTCAAACCGTAGTTGCGTATTTGTGCGGGCGAGATATAGATATCGTCGGGCGACGAGAGGTAGTTGTAGTCGCTCGAGCGGAGAAAACCGTAACCGTCGGGGACCATCTCGAGCACTCCTTCGGCCTCGATGACGCCCTCATGCTCGAATGCATATTCGCAACGGGGAGCTGGTTCCTGCTTGGGTTCCTGCTTGGGTTCCCGTTTGGACTCTTGCTTTAACTCCTGCTTGGGTTCCTGTTTATTTTCCTGTCTGGCTTCCTGCGCGGGGACTTGTTCCTCTTTCACCACCGAAGCCTCTTCACGTTCGGGTTTTACCTCGACGGGGTTCTCCTCCTTTGCAGTTTCAGGAGCAGCGACTGCCGGCTGTGCAGTCTTGCGCGGACGGCCTCGTTTCTTCTTGACTTGCTGTACCGTCGGCTCGGCAGACGGATTTTCGGCAGGAGCCTCTGGGGTCACAGTGGGAGCAGGGACTTCCATATTGCGGAACAGAGGACGACCCGACGGACTCATCACATCAGGCACCTCGGGTACCACAGGCATTTCGAGGTCCATGATATTGAGCTGAGGAGGAGGTGTTTGAAGTTGGGCCTTGGGGGCTACGTCAGAACGGTTCCTGTGAACCTCGGGATTTTTCAACGCCGATTCGGCCAGCAGTTTGGGTTTCATGTGCTGACGCTTGTGGTTCTTACGGTCATCGGTGGCAGGAGCCGGAGTCGATTTATCGGGATTTGATGCCTGATGATCAAGAATTTTGTAGACCAGTTCTTGTGCATCCATACGTGTAGCTTTGGGGATGCCCATTTCTTTTGCCATCTCGATAAGTTCGATATGGGCTTTGGCAGTGAGTTCAGATTTACTGTACATGTAGAAATATTGATAAGATGATACAATCCAAGATGTATGGGAAAAAAGCAGATAAGACGCTTATTGTCAAACACTCGCAAAGATTATCCCTCTCTTACTATCCTTCATTTGACGATGCAAAAATAGTGTTTTTTTTTCAATCGAAGAAAAAAAATTGATATTTTTTCATTTTTTCTCTCCAGAATCAAAAAAAATATGTACTTTTGCATTTTGTAACAAAAGACAATTTTATACATATTATTCAAGCAATCAGACAATCAAGCAATCAAACAATTAATTTAATAGAAACATGAACATTCCTGCAAATCTGAAGTACACCCAGGACGACGAATGGGTGCGTATCGAAGGCGAGTTTGCTTTCGTTGGTATCACTGATTACGCTCAGCACGAGCTCGGCGACATCGTCTTCGTAGACGTCACCTGCGAAGGTGAGACCATCGAGGCTGGCGAGGCTTTTGGCTCCGTCGAAGCCGTGAAAACTGTGGCCGACCTGCTCATGCCCGTCAAGGGTGAGGTCGTGGAGTTCAACACCGCTCTCGAGGATGCTTCCGCCATCAACGCCGATCCTTACGGCAATGGCTGGATCATCAAGATCAAACCCGAGAACATGGCCGACATCAATGGCCTCATGGATGCCGCCGCCTACACCGCCAAAATCGGTGCCTAAACCCTATCGTCAGAACACGAAGAATGGCTGCCTACTTGGGCGGCCATTCTTTTCTCCCTCTCTCCCCAATTCTTTAATCTTTAAACTTTAACCGTTAAACTTTAAACTTTACCTTAATGGCCAATCAAGACGACTTCTTCAAGAAAGTGGTGGCTCACGCCAAAGAATACGGCTTCATCTTCCCAAGCTCTGAGATTTACGACGGCCTCGCCGCTGTCTACGACTACGGTCAACTGGGCGTGGAGCTGAAAAACAATATCAAACAGTACTGGTGGAAGGCAATGGTGCAGATGCACGAGAACATCGTGGGTCTCGACAGCGCCATCTTCATGCATCCCCGTATCTGGAAGGCCAGCGGCCACGTGGATGCTTTCAACGACCCCCTTATCGACAACAAAGACAGCAAGAAGCGCTACCGCGCCGACGTGCTCATCGAAGACCATATCGCCAAGATTGAGGAAAAGATTGAGAAGGAGTGCGAGAAAGCCCACAAACGTTTCGGTGACGCTTTCGACCGCCAGCAGTTTGTCTCCACCAACGCCCGTGTACTCGAACACCAGAAGAAAATCGACGAGATTCACGAGCGCTATGCCGACTGCATGAACCGCAACGACCTCGACGGCTTGAAGCAACTCATCCTCGACCTGGAGATTGTCTGTCCCATCAGCGGTACCCGCAACTGGACCGACGTGCGGCAGTTCAACCTCATGTTCGCCATGAGGAGCGGGAACGTAAGTGACCGAACCTCGCAAAGCGACAAAATGGGCAGCGTCATCGATGACAGCGACACCCTTTACTTGCGTCCCGAGACCGCACAGGGCATCTTCGTCAACTTCCTCAACGTGCAGAAGAGCGGACGCATGAAGATTCCTTTCGGCATCGCCCAGATTGGAAAAGCCTTCCGCAATGAGATTGTGGCCCGCCAGTTCATCTTCCGCATGCGCGAGTTCGAGCAGATGGAGATGCAGTTCTTCGTGCGTCCCGGAACGGAGCTCGAATGGTTCAAGCACTGGAAAGAGGAGCGCCTGCAGTGGCACCTCGCCCTCGGCATCCCCGCGGAGAACTACCGTTACCACGACCATGAGAAGCTGGCCCACTACGCCAATGCCGCCACAGATATCGAGTTCCGCTTCCCCTTCGGCTTCAAAGAGCTGGAAGGTATCCACAGCCGCACCGACTTCGACCTCTCGCGCCACAGCGAGTTCAGCGGCAAGAAGCTGCAGTATTTCGACAGCGAGCTCAACGAGAGCTACACGCCCTATGTCATCGAGACCTCTATCGGTGTCGACCGCACCTTCCTGGCCATCTTCAGCCACGCGCTGAAGGAGGAAACCCTCGAAGACGGCAGCATCCGCACCGTGCTCTCGCTGCCCGCCAAGCTGGCACCCTACAAAGCTGCCGTGCTGCCGTTAGTGAAGAAAGACGGCCTCCCCGAGAAAGCCCGCGAGATTCAGCACCTGCTCATGCCCGACATGATGGTGCAATACGACGAGAAGGACGCCATCGGCCGCCGCTACCGCCGTCAGGATGCCATCGGCACCCCCTTCTGCATCACCGTCGACAACGACACGCTGACCGACAACGCCGTCACCGTCCGCCACCGCGACACCATGCAGCAGCAGCGCGTCAGCATCGACCAGCTGCCCGGCTACCTGAAGAGCAACCTGTAATTTTACATAGTTTTTCCACCTCTACTGAGCCGCGTTCCTATGCGGCTCATTTTTTTTATTTGGTGATTCCAAAATTATTCCGTATCTATGCAACCGAATTCTAACGGAATTATTAACGATTTTTTTTGCCAATGAAGCATAGCGCATAGATTTGTATGCACATCATAGAAATATTTAATCAATCTATATTCTATAAATGGAATATTTCATTCGTACACCAGTGCTAAGATGTCGGCGAGGATGGGGTTGGGCTGGTGTGCCGGTGGGTTGTCGGTGCTGGCACCGATGAGCATCTGGCGGGCCTCATCAAGGGCGGCGAGGTCGAGGGCGTCGGAGGCGAGCTGGACATCGGTGATGAGGTTGCGTTCCTGGTCGACGATGAGGGACAGCTCCACCCCACCCCAGTCGAACTGGGCGGTGCGCTGGGCCGTGAAGGTGCGCCAACGGCCGTAGCGCCACTCGTCGGAAGCAAACTCCTCGTAGAGGGCGCGGACCTCGGGACGCTTGATGATTTCAGAGAACTCGGAATACTCCGATTTTTCTGAATACTCCGACTCAAAAGCACTGCGTAAATGGGGAATGATGCTGTCGGAAGTAATCTCAGCGTTGAGCTCGGAAAGGTTCACCACACGACTGCGCACCGAGGCAACGCCGTGCTTCTGCAACTTGGCGGGCTTAGGCTTGAGGTAGCGCTGAAGGTCCTCCATGTTGCCTTTGATGAGGAGGGTGCCGTGATGCAGGTCCTGATATTTTCCTTTAGAAAAGGCATTACCCGAGAATTTGCGCCCCTCGGTGAGGATATCATTACGTCCCGATAACTCGGCCACGATGCCGAAGTCGGCCACGGCGCGCTGGATGACACGGAACTGGCGTGTCTGGTCGTATAGCGCCTTGGGTACGACAAAGGAGAAGTTGATGTTGCCATCGTCGTGATAGACGGCACCGCCGCCGGTCCTGCGACGCATCAAGTAGCCGCCGTCGGCCTCAAGGGCCTCCACATTACACTCACTGAAAGGATTCTGGTTCTGACCAATGACCACCGTGCGGCGGTTCTTCCAAAGATAGAGCGTCACCACCTCGGTCTCGGGCAGCGACAAAAGATAATTCTCGACCGCGATGTTCCAATAAGGATTGGTCTGGTCGGAAACAATGAACTTTAACTTCATTTTTAAAATCTATAGCTGAGGGTAAAGAAATCCGGTGCCTGACCGAGATGATAGTTGCGATGAGCATAGGAAAATTCGAACTTCTTGGTTCGCAGGCCGAAGCCGAAAGAGAAGCCGCTGAAGTTGATGGCGTCGATGGCACTCATCTCTGCCGTCTGTCGGTAACTGTAGCCCACTCGGGCGAAAAAGGCTTTTCCGAGATTCAGTTCCACGCCGAACTGTGTATGGCGCATCAAGTTATCAAAGAACCCCTCAAACCATCCCTCCTTCTTCACCTCGCCAGTGAAGGGGTCCACCGTCGTTGTGGGGTTGTTGGGATCTTCATAGCGCAAATCCCAGCGTTGCAACTCCGTGGCGGCGAAGAAGAATCGGAAGGGGGCATTGGCCAGTTTATACGACAGCTCTGCTGATAACTCGAAAGGAAGGCTCTCGGACCTTCCATCGAAGGTCGACACTTGTGCCCCGATGTTGCGAGCCATCACGGTGGCCGCCAGCCGACGGTTGTCGCTGACATAACTGCCCGCCACATCGAAAGCCATCGCGAAAGCGGTGTAGCTGTCATAGTGCGACAGCACGGGTTTGAAGTTCACACCCACGCTAAAGTTCGAATCGAGCCAAGTGCCCCACCCTATGGTGAGAGCATAGTCGGCAGCCGAGACCTTGCCTATCGGCATTTCCTCTTCGTCATAGCCGTCGAAAGTACCATAGTTGTTGAAACGGAATGCGAACATCAGAGTCCCCAGACGCTCGAAATGGTGTGCATAGGATAGCGACCCCATCGAGGCTCCGTCGAATACGGAGACAAAACTCAACGACCCAATACCACACATCTCGCGACGCAATAGCGACGGATTGTCGATAGCTATTGTTGGGTCATTGTCAAATATCGACAGGTAGTCGAAACCCAGTGCCGATGTCCTCGCCTGACTGCTGAGGTCCAGCACCGTCAAGGTGTTCAGGCCAGCCACTTGCGACCGAAGGGAGAAAGGAAAAAACAGGAAAAGAAAGAGGAGTGAAATGGAGTGAAATGGAGTGAAATGGAGTGAAGGGACAAATGTGCGTGCTGACGCTATTGTCCTCTCACTCCCTTTCACTCCTCTTATTCCTTTCACTCCCTAAAGATTATTTTTTCTTGTTTCTCTCGTGGCGCATCAGGTGGCTGGGTTCGAGAGCCATGCGGTCGGTCTCGAGCAGAGAGGCGACACCCTCGTCCACGCGGCGTTTCTCTTCGCATGCCGGGCAGTGGCACTCCTCGTGGTACTCACGCGGCTCGGTGTAGGTGGTGATAACACCTTCGAAGTTGCGGAGGATGACTTTGTCGGGGCTCTGAGAGATGACGTACTGGGGCATGACGGGCGTCTTGCCGCCACCGCCGGGGGCATCGACAACGAAGGTGGGCACAGCATAGCCACTGGTATGGCCGCGCAGATTCTCAATAATCTCGATACCTTTGCTCACAGGGGTGCGGAAATGCTCGAGACCCATGCTCAGGTCGCACTGGTAGATATAGTACGGACGCACGCGGTTGCGCACCAGTTCGTGCATCAGTTTCTTCATCACATGGACGCAGTCGTTCACACCACGCAGCAACACGGTCTGGTTGCCCAGAGGTATACCGGCGTTGGCCAGACGGGCAAGAGCCTGTTCGGCCTCGGGGGTGAATTCGTTGGGGTGGTTGAAGTGGGTATTCAGCCAAATGGGATGATATTTCTTCAGCATGTCGCAGAGCTCGGGGGTGATGCGCTGCGGGCACACCACAGGGGTGCGGCTGCCGATGCGTACGATCTCCACATGCGGGATGGCGCGCAGACGCTGGATGATATACTCCAACTTGGCATCGCTGACCATCAGGGCGTCGCCACCAGAAAGCAGCACGTCGCGCACCTGCGGGGTCTTCTCAATGTATGCCAGGCACTTCTCGATACGCTCGCTGGGGCTCTCGTCGTCCTTCTGACCGGCAAAACGACGGCGAGTGCAGTGGCGGCAGTACATAGAACACATGTCGGTGATGAGGAACAGCACACGGTCCGGATAACGATGAGTAAGGCCGGGAGCGGGAGAGTCTTCATCCTCGTGCAACGGGTCGTTGAGGTCGGCGGGGGCGATGTTGCGCTCGGGACCG
>JAEEGK010008650.1_pt1 | contig 23944 bp, 25 predicted proteins | sample 8958771 | NCBI WGS metagenome assembly JAEEGK01 (sample SAMN16246547, study PRJNA631951) | gut metagenome | biome: gut microbiome; feature: rumen; material: SC-attached | host: Bos | place: Iran: Karaj | collected 2018-10
AAAAAGCACACTAAAATCCTCATCGCCATCACCTGCCAATGTCGTTTTAACACCATCTTCCTGGGCCGTTACGACTCCAACCTCCTTTCAAGCATACTCCGTTGGAGAGTCTGGTGGAGTCTTCTCTTCTAACGCATACATATAAACGATTTCACCCTTCTTGAAAGTAGCGTCAAGTCGTGATTTACCAGATACGGTACTCTCAGTCAAAACACGCGTTTCAATAACTTCTTTCACAGCCTTGAACTCGAATCTGTAAGGCCCATCTTGCATTACCTCCTCCTTCTGAGCACAAGAATGAAAGACCAGAGCGACAAAAAGTGCCACTAAAGTGACAAATAAGAAACTATATATTCTTTTCATCGTAAGAGCTCGTTTAAAAACTACTGCCAAATCATTGTACCCGCTTCGCCATAGCGCTGATTGTCACCCATACCGTGAGTCGCGGTCGGAATATCTTCTTTCGGATAGTAAACACGATACTTATCAGATGTCGCGCAAATAGTCTCCTCTGGGACGATGTAGATAACCTTTACAACAGGAGCTTTATAGTCCATCTTCTTTTGCATATTATTGGCTTTCAATTACTTACGCTTACACAAATTATAGCCGGCCAAAAATCCGGACACAAAAATCAATTATTAACACGCAAATATAATTTTTTTTTATTCTAAATACAATAGTCCACGCTTTTTTTCACGTGCTTTTTCACTTACTTATGAACAATGGTAGTGAATAGAAAGACTCGCTTTTAGATGTTCTTATCCCCTCTAGAATTCCACGATAATAAGAAATCGCTATTCCCGGAGATAACCGAATAGCCGATAAAACCACCATCCCGACGGACTGCCAAATCACTTTGGATCCGAAACAAAGCACCGCAAATAATCTCGATCCGAAAGTGTCCGCCCCATTCCGGTAAATACTTCTCCACCAAATCATTAAATTGGCCTTAGCTATGACACGAATCCGGTCGGGACTTTTTTTGAAAGCGGAACTCGAGGAGCCGGCGTCAAGATTATCTACCCCGGAATCATACAAGACCCCAAGCTTACCTCCATTGACATAAAGCTTGTACGTCATCAGTCTGTCTTCAGCATAAGGGAATTCCAAACTGTCAAGCCAAAGTTCGTCGGTAAGGCACAAGTCCTTGAAAGCCTTTTTCTTCCATAACTGGGCAGGCCCAGCACAACTCTGTGACTCGAAATAACGGGCCTCAGGAAATAAATTGTACGAGAACGACCCGTCACGTCTAACTTTGAATGCCCATTTACGACTTAGATGCGGAAAAACAAAACTCGTGACCATGGCTTTCATCTTGGCCATAAAAGGCATGTCCTGGTTTTTGAAAACATCCGCTCCGACACAGTCCGCATCATTTTCTTCCAGCGCCTGGAGAAGCCTCTCCGCACTGTCCGGTGCCAAGCGGACATCGTCGTCTAGCATCAGGATACAGTCGCTTGAGATCTCGTCATAAGGCAGTACTCTCTGCGTCATCATTCCCTTCTTTACCCAGACATACTCTTCCCTTCCAACGGTTATTTCCGGGCGAGAATAACCTTCAGCAATATAGACAACCACCTTTTCGGGCTGGACAGTCTGAGAAACAATAGAGCGCAGTTCCTCGATGAACTTATCCCCGGAAGTACCAAGGGTACGTATGGCTATTGAATATGTCATCATACTCCTACACCCTATGATCCAATTGTAAAAACATATCGCACTTTTGAAGATTATCTCCAAGAGTGCCTATGACATAAGGTTGTATTCCTTTTGCCCAAAGACAATCTATCAACGAGATCTGATCCCTTCTGGAGTTCCGGATAAAAGACTCCCACCAGGCGTCCATAAGTGCCACACATTCAGGCTCAAAGTGCTTCCTTGCTATCACACTAGCCTCCAACAATCCCCAATCCTTAGGTACACCATGGGAGCGCACCACTTCAAGATGAGCTTTTAAAGATTCCTTTTTGTCTTTTTTCTGTTTCAGACAAGCCTGCACCTCATCATATACGCAATCTCTCTTCTTATGGCGGAACATCGCGACAGGGTAAGTGTCCAAACCAGCTGCCAGAGGGGTCAGATCAGAGAACACCCAGATATTGGAGTCGATGTAAACACTGTACTGATAGTCCTTGAAAATCAGATGAGGATGCATCTTGCACCACCTGTTACACAATACAGGATCTCCTTGGTATTCGTCTGGAATTATTCTCGTGACGTCGATTCGTTCCCAAACACTACCGTCGGGGATTCCTTGATCTGTCAGCACGTAATAATCAATGTTATCAGGCCTGAGCAAAGGTTCCCTCAACAAATCGTAAGACCCAAATAGAGCGGTGTACACGGCGATACGTTGTTCCCTGACATACAACGACTTCCGTTCGAATGCCTTTTGTTTGTCCAAGGCCAGATTAGCTCCTAAGCCGCGCCAAGATGTCGTTTCCTTCGCACTATTATAACCGAATGTCCGAATCCATCTTGTAACAACAGCCGAAATCACCTTTTTCCACCATGGAAGCTTGTTTGTGCTGGGATGCCTGCCCTCAGAAGAGTGAATCCTGTATTGCTCTGCCAAAGATTCCAAGCGGCAAATCTCCACAAAGGCGCCATCGGCATTAATGCCCAACCCAGTCATCTAGTCAAAACGCTTGAGCCAATTAGAAAGAAGATACCTATCCCGTATCTCCGGATCCACTGGTTCCAAAGGACAATCGATAAATTCCCTAAAGGATCTTTTGTCACGATCCAGCACATAGATGTTGGATGGGTTGTAAAAGTCCGAGTCAAGGATCTCCAGATTATTAGTAATCAGTTTCTTCCCGAAAAACAAGGCTTCCATAGCCCGAAGAGACAAACCCATTTCCGGAATATTGGTATAATCCAGCAGAATGTCGGACTCTTTCATAAGATCCACCACTTTTCTGTAGGGAAGAAGCTCCTCTCTATAAAACCAAGCCCTTCCAACAAATGGTTTCGAAATCTTTAAAACCACTTCAATCCCTTCTGTCTCAAGTCTTTCCTTCAGATTCTCAAGAAAACCAGAACGGCTTTTATCCCTTCCTAGAAAAAAGGCTTTCGGATGCTTGGAAAAGCCCCGTTCCCTACTTCCTGCCGCTTCCTGGGCAAGGCAGTCAAAAAAGAACTGAGTGTTATAACTAAAACCATATTTGGCGCAATCCGACTTTGAGAAAGACCATATCTCCACATTCGGATTTATCTGGCTCTTCAAACCACTGGTTTTAACTGAGTTCCAGTACCAAAGGATAATACGCTTATCATTATGAGCCTCGCTAAGCCAATTAATAAAACTAGGTCGCGCATAGGAATCGAATACGATAATCTTGTCATCATCTTCCTTGAAAACAGGCCATGGATAGAAAAAAAAGGAAGCCCACTGGGGAATGTCACAGGAGCGTGTGGCATAAACACTCAATACATTGCGGAAAGGATTCTTCTGAATTACTCCGCTGTCCCTGAACATCGGGCCGAATACCTTGGTTTTATGTAGATCGAAATAATAGATCATGATAATCCTCTCAAACAGAACCCTATGTGTGGCGGCTGGTTATATGCCGTCTGCTCAGCTGCCACACCAGCCCTGTAAACAGGGTCGTGCATAAGCGTCCTGAAGGAATAATCTGTAGGAATATCGGAAACGAACACCCGGAGGGCATTGTTGTCCTCCCGAGCCATAATGATCTCTTCCCGCCAGTCCCCTAGGATATCGGCCTGTAGGCATGGGTTAGCCTTTGTTCCATTTATCGACACGCAGCCTTCTGTCCTGAATATCCTTTCCATTCTCTTCCCGTCCCAAGAGGTCACCTCCAGAGGGCCTCCGGCCTCCCCGTCAAGCAACTCATCATATAAATCACCGTCCCAGAATATTCTGAAATTAGTCGAAGCGCCAGGAATATCTATACTCTCGAATCCTTTGTCTGTCCTGGCGAAAGGGCCTACTTTCACTCGCTCCTCACTGCCCTCAACTTCTGAAACGCCCCAAAACTGATACCAGCCTCCCGCTCCGACATCAGCCATCATACCTCGTCCCATATCACCAGGAGAAGACTGATGGAACAATGAACGTCCGGTAACGGAGTCCAAGACCGAAAAGCCGTAGTCCAGTTTCATTGATCTTCTGAACGGATGCCGTCCTCCACATTCATGAACTGTAAAGAGATCATAACCACGGCGACGAGGACGGTAAGCCCCTAAATGCAAGGCATCTCCGTGGCCGAGAAATGTGCACCATTTGACTCTAAGACGATTACGCCTGTTCAACTTAAAACAAAGCGCACCTGTGAGAACCTCTTCTCTACCATCTCCATCAACATCGGCGACCGCACAGTTGTGGTTACCCTCACCGATATATTTCTCGTTCCCCCGATAATAGCCATCTACTCCTTTATACTCTATTCCAAGTTTCTTAACATCTAATGTGTCAAAACTATGGCAACACTTTAGATGATTATCTTCCATTGATACCGCACAAGCGCATTGGCGACCTGCCTTACTGTTCATCTTGCCCCAGTAATATCCCCGCATGAAAAAGCCATAAGGCCTCTTTCCATCCAGCCATGCCACCGCGGCAGTGTACCTCTCAGACCTGTTACCGGCATCATCCCCCCATAATTTCGAGTCTATCCTCTGATTAGGATAATAGATAGTGTCTATAGCCTGGCCATCCTCGCCTCGAAACACCGTCAGGAACTCATCCCCATCCAGGACCATTCCATTGGAATCCCTGAAATCCATAGAGTTATCCACTTCCCGGATAGCAAGGGACTCGCTTGCCTGGCTTACGAAACGACCTTCCCCATCTTTCGATCCCGGCGCGGTTTTCAAAATCATCTCACTTTTCCCGTCACCATCGAAATCGTAGACCAGAAACTGTGTGTAATGTGCTCCGGCCCGGATATTCACGCCTAAATCGATCGGACGAGTCCACAGGCGCCTTCCATCAAGTTTGTAAGCGTCAAGCAACACATTGCCGGTCATTCCGGGAATAATATTGTCCTTCCCGGCGCTGTCCCATTTAACTACAAGCTCGTATTCGCCGTCCCCGTCAAGATCACCAACGGACAAATCATTTATCGTGTAAGGTCCGTAAGGGCTGTCCGCAGGCTTTTCCAAAGGTATATCAAACCAATTCTCTCCGGAAGGAAAAGGACGAGCGGTCTTTGATTCTTCACCGTTCCCAGCCTTAACCATATACTCGGAGTCCATGTTGCCATCCTTGTCAAGGAAGTTGGTCTTGCCGGTTAATACAGCGATTGGTCGCCCATCACGGAACAAGGTGAATTCCAATGGTTTCCGAGCAGTGCCAAAGGTAGGATCCTCCCATTCGGAAATACGCCAGGAAAGGGACACTCCCTCAGCGACCTTCATTGCGACCAAGCCCCGATCGAGTTTCTCTAACCGGTTACGAAATGCTTTCTTATTAACAGACCGCTTAAACATTAAGAAATACTCGCCTTCAATTTCCCTTGGCTTTCATATAACGCCGCATCAACAATGGAAATGCCCTAGAAAGGAAGAAAAAGGTTTTCTCTTTCAGCGGAATAAAAGGATTATGGTAATACCGCCTCAAAGTACTCTGGGTGATTGTCTGGAACGACTTTTTCCATTCATTTTCCAGAAGGATGTCATTCTCAACGTGATATCTGGATGTAAGCAACTTGCGGTACAGTTTCGCCAGGAGCATCCCTTCCATTTCTTCACGATGGTTCCCTGTGTACAATGACAATTCGGAGAACATATCATAATAAACCGCAAGTTGAACAAGAGCCGCCTCACTAATTGCCGCATGAGACAAACTTGACGAGTACTGAGTGTACGAATATGTGGTCCGGTTCACATATGAGCACCAGTCTGTCTTCTGGAAAATACCGAAATTAAAAAACGCGTCTTCGGACACTTTATAAGGCCTAATACGACTGTCCTTAACAAGATCCCGATGGTATAACTTGTTCCATATTGTCATTCCCCAAACCGCATCCTTGGGGTTGCGGGAAAACATCCTCCTTAAACAATCAAATCCTGAAATATCTGTAACCGGAGCATCTTCCGGATAGGGCTGGCATCCGACAAATGGGTTCCCCTCTTCCGGTGTCCCGTATCTGAAATCAGCAGCCACCAAGCGTACACCATCTTTTATTCCAACAGAAAGAGTTCTAAGGGCGTCGGGATGGAGATAATCATCTGCATCAACGAAGCATATCCATTCTCCACGGGAATTGTCCAAACCAGCATTCCGGGCAGAATACGCACCTCGGTTTTTTTTATGGATGACACAAAACCTGGAATCTTCCCTGGCGAACTCGTCACATATTCTGCCGGACACGTCGGTCGAACCGTCATCGACAAGGATCACCTCAACATCGGTATAAGTCTGCCGTTTTATACAATCGAGAGTTACAGCCAAACTCCCCGAGGCATTGAATACAGGAACAATAACACTGATCATGGACGATTATCCTTCGCTTTCGAGATTGTTTTCCTGAACAGGTCCATCCACATAGAGATCACACTATCTAATGCGAACCTACCAGAATTGGCCAAGGCAGCCTTTCCCATGAGTTTGCGTTTTTCATCATTCTCAATAAGTTCCAATCTTCTTTCAGCTAAAGAATCCTCATCTCCCGAGGGAACGAGAAAACCATCGGAACCATCCTTGATAATGTCTTTAGGTCCGCAAGGGCAAGCATACGAGACAACAGGCAACCCGCAACTCATAGCCTCCACTATCACCATCCCGAATCCTTCGAAAAGCGAAGAAAGGACAAATATTGAGGCGTCTGGATATCGGGCCATTATGTTGTTTGAATACCCCATTAATTTGACCGAGCCCTTCAAGCCAAAGTCAGAAATGAGACTTTCCAGCATACTCCTATCCCCACCTTCTCCCCAAATCTGAAGTTCCCACTCGGGATAGCGGTCATGGACCTTACCCCAAGCCCTGACAAGAGATGAGAAATTCTTCTGTTGGACAAGCCGCCCTGCAGTTATAACTATCTTATTTTCAAGAGTTGACGTTCTATCTGCCGTGATGCATATAGGATCTGGAATGACAGCTAAATTCTTGACTTTAGCACTCCAGTTGGTCTGCCTGTCCTCCTCGGATAGTAGGACTATCTTGTCGTAATGCGATATAAGAAGATGATAATCAATGAAATCCGCAATTCTAGCCGCCACTCTTTCGAAAAGACTCCCAGCACTCAATTTCCTATAGTCGCTGGTAAAATGGATCTCTCGTATAAATACCGGTTTTGAAGCCACCTTGATAAACGGAAGAAAGTGTTTCTCAGAGGTGCCTGTTGAGACCACCACATCAGGTTCGATAGAAGAAAGAATTTTAGCGAGTTTTATTTTATGGATCCGACGCTTAAACAATATCCCTTTAAGAGAATGAAAGCGGGAACGCCAATCATCCTCGTAATAATTGACACCAAGGTCAATGAAATGCACCATCCCTGACAAATCATACGACCGCTTTCCGGAATTGTCCGCCACAATCATCCAAACGTCATTGCCAGGTATCTCTGCCAGGGCATTTGCCTTGGTGACAGTCACTGTTTGGATGCCGCCGTAATAATTGATGCTGTCTGTACAATAGACTATTCTCATTGTCCTCTTCTATGGTACTTGAAAAGAATCATAAGATACAAAAACAAGCCTGGCAACAGTCCAAACAAAGTCAAGGTTTTTCTTGGTGAATTTTTAAGCCACTTTGAATCTTTCGCAATCAAGCATTCAGCCACATAATGGACAGAGCTACGAAAACGATTGATGGGTGTAGAGTGCCTTAAAGTCATCTCCAGACGGCGCATCTTCGCGAAACTCCATGGGCTGTCCAGGTACTGGCGGTATATATTCATCGACATACTATCTCCCGATTGGTATTGGACAAAGCAAAAGCACTCGTTTACCACAAGAACCGGGAACCTGTCCGTGACTTGGAGAAGCATATACACTGGATTGAAATTCTTTTCTCCAGGGAAACCCACCTGAGGGGCGACCTTTTTCATAAGGTCAGTGCGCATGACTTGCTTAGTGTCGCCCCGATGGATATTCTTGGCATACAATTCCGGGAAATAACACTCTGTCATTCCCTCCGGGAAGAAACCTCCTATCGGTTCCAAGGTTTCCATGTCACAGTCCAAGCCAGTAATACCGGCAAATCGTTCGGAACCTCGTTGTTTCCAAATACTTACAATCTTCTCAACCGCCTCGGGAGGCATAGAGTCATCACTATCGACGCAGACATTCAATTCTGTTTCTATGTTCTCGTATGCTGTATTATATCCAGTGTAAAGTCCACCGTTCTCTTTATAGATGTACCTGATAGGGATAGCCTCCTCCGCAATCCATTTCCGTACCAACTCCCCGGTCCCGTCAGTGGAGCCATCATCCACCACAAGCCATTCAAAATCCTGGCAAGTTTGCGCTTTGAGACTCTCATAGACCCTAGGCAAGGTATGAGACCTGTTATATGTGGGAGTAAAAACTGTCAGGGTTTTCATTTACCAGATAAAGGTCAACATGAAAGCCGTGAAACCCACATATGCCAAAAGGGCCCAGCCGGTCTTGCGGTCCTGATCTTCCCATACTGGCATGTTAACCAACGGATATGCGATCACAATAGGATAAATGAACCAGGACAAATAGGCGAAACGATTACTGAAAGCCGAACGAATAACCATGATCCAGAACGCGTTACATAGGCAGTAAACCATACAAATGGCATTGTACCAATTGTCCTGTATTTTTCTTTTGACACAGATATACCATCCCATCAGGACCGGCATCGCACTATATAGCAGGAAATCCCATCGGAATCCTTCTCTTGAGAAAGCACTCATATCTTTGATTTGAGTGTACTGGATCATCCTGTCGTCAAAACCAAGGCTGGCGAAAAAGTTCGAAACCGCATCTCCAGCCACCAAGGACACAAGAATCGAGACAAACCAAAATGCCATCGCATAACGGAAGTCCCTTAGACCCAATATCGCAACCACTACAGCCATGATCGGCAGGGCAGTACTGCGATGTAATCCAAATGCCACAAGACAAAGAAGGGAACCCAAGATATATTTATCGCTCAGAAGAAGACTGATGGCAAGCAGGACAATGTGACAAGCCATGCCGTTTCTGATACCATTCGTGCCAAAAGAGAAAAACATGAGTGACCCGGCCACAAACAACATACCGAGAATCGGATCCTTGGGCATAAATCGGCGTACCGCAAAGAATGCGGTCATCACATAGACAAGTTCAATTATAAGGAAAAATACATTGACACTCAAACCCAACGACTTGCAGCCTGTAATCAACCACTGCCAAATCCATTCCGAGTGCCAATCCATCTTGACAGAATGAGAACCTTTCAAATCATATTCAAGGGCATAGTTAGCTGTATCTCCAAAAGCGGCTCCGCTAACGGGACGAAGCCCTAACCAGAAAGCGAAAACAATGCAGATCATTAAAGGCAGAAGCCATCCACTACCTCTCTCTTGATGACTAAAATCCGAAGAGAGAATCCTGCGAACTCCCACCCAAATACCCATCAAAACCAGAAAGGCTATATATATCGGTTCGTAATAGAAAGGATTCATTTTATTTTATCACTCTTCCAATCATGGAAACTATATTACTCCCCAGTAAACGTCTGGCAAGTCGCTTTGCCCAGACAGCCAACGCACTCTCTTTCGGTAGCCAAGATTTTGAATACCAATGAATTGTCCTAGTGTCAGGAGTCTTGCGAAGGCGACCTGTCGCATCATCAAAGGGATTGAACCAAGATTGGGGATAAACATCAACTCCAGCCACATTTTCCACACCGTGCCCGCCTTTCAGACCAGCATCCACGAGCAATTCAGTGACCATTGGAATCATAGAATAAGAGTTCCGATTGCCATTCTCATCATAAAAACTCATCTTGGCATATCTGTCAAGAATCTCACGATACAGTTCCATTCCAGGCGTAGCGGCCAACCCGAGACCAGGAGCGACAGCCATTGTTCCATTCACGCCATCGTTCTCAAAGCCCATGAACGGACCTTTCTCGATAATGTCGTCCATTGGCTTGATAACCTCCACGTCTGTGTCAAAATACAGCCCTCCTTCTTCGTAGAGTATCTTAAACCGGGCGTAATCGCTCACGAAGGCGTACAGACCTGCCTCATATGCGGCCTTGGTGTAAGGGTGGGCATCATAATCGAAGTTGGATTCGTCCCACTGCCGTATCTCATAGTCCGGCAAGTATTTCCTCCAGCTTGCTATGCATTTCTCAGCAAGCGGTGGCAAAGGATTCCCTCCGAACCAACAATAATGAATGACTTTCGGAATCATCTTAAATTATAATCAAACTGGCTATCCCTTCTGCGCAACCTACGTTATCTAGGGGCACAATCGTGATGCTTTCGCTGTCTTTAACCACGCTACGGGCGGTCGGGAAATCCGTCATTATTACCGGTTTACCCAATGCGACCGCCTCAAGCACCGTCATCGGCTGACCTTCGTAACGAGAAGGCTGGACATAAAAGTCACATGCCTTCATATATGGATAGGGATTCTCCTTCTTACCAAGGATCCGGACATATTCATCCATGCCGTTTTCTGATATCTTCTTCCTTATCAGTTCCTCATCTCCGCCGAAGCCGATCAGGTACCAACAGACATCTACTCCCCTCTCCCTGATCCTGCGGCAGATGTCCGGCACATTGTCATAATTCTTCGCATAGCAGAATCTCCCGACCGAAAGCAGGTTAACCCTTCCGAGATATTTTGGCATCTCCTTTTCAACCTCCGCCAAGGTCTTCTCACCTGATCTGGAGCGCACATATTCGCCGGGAACCATGTTCGGCCTCTCAACAATTTTCCCTTCGAGCGATGGGAACACACCCAGGAAGTTTCTGGTGACATCCTGGGATATCGAGACAATACTGTCATAGCATGACCAAACCGGCAACTCTAGGGTAGTGTCAACATCCACTTTGGAATAGTCAGTATGGATCCATGCGATCTTTTTCTTGGCGCTCACATGGTTAAGCACATAATCGTGAGGTGTCAGATAACTAACCGAAATGTCGTATTCCTTGCCAGGGTTAATGTCTGGAAGCACGGGGGAGAGTTCTTTCGCCACATAAGAGAAAATGGCATTCCCATCAACCGGATGCGTTTTTTTCGCATATTTGCCATAAAGGTACTTCGCCTTTATCCTGGCCAGCGCTATCCTAAAAAAGCCATCCTTTAAGACATCTTTTATAGGTCTCTCAATCTGATTGTACTGAGGCATTTCCGGCAAGAGATTAACCTGTTTGGGAATCCATCTCATCAACTCTCCCCTATGGCTATACACGAATAGATCCACCTCGGCTTCGCTATAGTCCAACGACTCCAGCAGCCCAAGAAGGCTCATCTCGGCACCGCCGAGCTCAAGGTAATGTATTACGATAAGAATGCTCTTCTTCACAGGATTAAATCAATTGCCTAAACATGTCTCCTGAGATTCGCGCCGATGAGGAACTTTCCAATAGGCAATAGCCCCAAAACAAATGATATACCGACAGAGAATAAGAATGCCGACAAAGCCACAACAAAAACCTGAAGCGGATAAAAAGCGATTCCCTTAATAAAAGGACATCCCCAGAGACAATAACGAATCACAAAGAAGTGCACCAAATACACTCCAAATGTCAAAGAAGACAAACCTGTCAATATATGATTTATCTTAGGCCAACCTTTGTCGGGTACAAGCCAAGTCACTACTTTCCAAATGAAGACGCATTGAATGACCACAAAAACTGACAGATACCAGAATATAGAGTAAAAGTCCACAGGAATAGCTTTAATCTTACATACCGCCGGTACGATATAAGCGACTAGAAGGGCAGGCAAAAGCCACCGGAATCTCACATGGTCACCATAGATTCGCAAATAATAACCTGATAAGAAATACCCCACATACCCCGTGAAATAATACAAAATACCTGTCACAGAGGTATTTATATCCAGGACGAGACCAATTAAGGGATAGCACAGGCTTATGCACCAGAGAAGAAGATAAAATTCCAATTCACGCCGAGAAACAGAAACCAGCCATCGACTTATCACAGGAGCAAGCAAATACAATCCCGCCAAGGTATATAAGAACCAGAAAACAGGTGCGCCTTGAGCGGCAAAAAACATAGACAAGATAACTTCCCAATTAAATTCCTGCCCATTTACCAACGTATCTAGCACAACATAAAACACGCCCCAGATCAATGTCGGGATAGCGATTTTTGTGAAACGCCTTTTAAGGAATGACTTTGTGTCAGACTTGACAGGAAGAAGTAACGCTCCGGAGATCATGAAAAACAACCCGACTCCCGGAGCCGTCAAATAACTCAATGATGATAAAAAAACACCATTCTCAACACTCCCAGGCAACGGAGAATGCATCGTCACAATCATCAAGCAGGCGAGAATTCGCATTATATCCAAAGAATAGTCGCGCATCCTGTCAAAAGGGATTAAGGTGTCAAAAGACTAAACAAACAAGCTTAAAACACGATAAGTGATTTTTTTTACCCTATCCTTCCATAAGCCCTGACTTACAGAATCAATTATATTCTCCACATTTTTCTCTGAAAGGAACTTTGCCGTTGGATAAGGAACGCCCTCTGTAATCTCATCAATGAAACCTGAGGTTATCTCCTGTCGTATAAACGAGACTATATCTTTCTTAGGTTGCCTATACATTAACATCTGCTTGATTTGTGAGCGAAAAACATGGCACATTTCAACTTTAGTGAAGTCAGTGGCCTTGTAATACTCATATTTATCAATGGTTTCCAATTTCAGATAGTATTGCGCTTTCAAATCAGGATACAGATGCTTATTATAGTGAGAAGTCATCCCTCCAACACGATAATAATACACGATGTCTGGAATGACGCAATATTTCTTCACATGGGGGAACAGTTGCATGTTGAGGATAAGATCCTCACCCATCCTAAAATCAGATGGAACAACTTCAGGAAAACTAAAAAGGCTTCTCTTATATAATTTGCCCCATAAATTGACACTTAATTTATTATACCCAAAAAAGGAAATAAAATAGTCATCGAACAACTCGGGAACCGATATCTCTTTATATGTATTCTTTCCTGTTCTTTTTATCAGCCCACTTCTCCCAAGGACTCTAGTCATTCTTCCTTCAACAATATCAGAGCCTGTATGCCTGGCCTTTGTGTAAAGAGTTTCAATGGAATCCTCAGGGAGCCAATCATCGGCATCGACAAATGCGATATAATCACCCTTCGCATGCATAATCCCAGCAAACCTTGCTTTTCCAGGCCCCTGATTAATTTCTAGATTCACATAGGTTATTCTACTGTCCTTTTTAGAATAACTCTTTATACAGTCAAGTGTTCCATCGCTGGCCCCATCATTGACCAGGATAATCTCCAGGTCACGAAATGACTGGTTCAAAAGACTGTCCACACACTTGGGCAAGACTCTTTTCGCATTATAGCAAGGAACGACTACTGAAATCATTCTAATTATTTATCCTTTTCCAATTTCCCGTACGAGTCATATGACGAAATACAAGGCCAGGGCAATAATACATCAAATTCATAGCTATTTTTTCAAGAAAAGGAATGCCCCTGCAGTGCCAGTATCGTCGAGAAGCTTTCCGCCTGATCACATCACAAAAGCTTTTTACCTCCTTAATTTGATCAGTGCCATAGAAATAAGCTTTGCTTAATACCAGCTTTCGATACAGTTTCTCAAGCAGATAATGTTCGTATTTTACTTGGTCATCTGATAGTGACGATAATCCACTCCAATAAATAGCTATAATATCATGATAAAACAAGTACAGGTAATCTGGCCTATGCATATGAGAGCCTGGACGTTGAACCCAGAAATACATCACCTTATGCACAAGGACAGCACTCTCCGCCCTCAAAAACACTTTAAGACAATAGTCCTGATCTTGAGCCCTTTGATAATATCCCGCGAAAACCCCTTCCAAAACACTTCTCCTAAACAACTTATTCCAAACACATCCAGGGATACTCCCACGACAGAACCTTGACAACACTTCTTCTTGATCCAGAAACTCCTCGCATCCATCCAGGAATGTATCAACATCCTCGTCAAGCTTTGTGGTCTTCTTATAATCAATCATAGCCCAATCAAAACCCTGCGCCTCATTGATCGCATTATACATTGTCATGATCATATCCCTATGGATATAATCATCGCTGTCAATGAATATCATGTACTCTCCATTGGCAGCACGTTGTCCGGTGTTTCTCGCAGCCCATAGTCCCATGTTTTCCTGATGGATAACCCGCACACGCTCATCTTGATTTGCGAATTCGTCGCAAACATCACCTGATCCGTCGGTAGAGCCATCATCGACCAAAACAATATCCAAGTTACAATATGACTGATGGGCAATACTTTCCAAACAGCGCACCAAGTATTGACGCACATTATATACCGGGACTATGATACTAATTAACTCGCCCATCTTTTATTTACGGCTAACCTTCCACACTTTCGAACGATGCTTCAATTCATCTATAATTGTATGCAACGAAAGATGGGATTCTTTGGCCAAAAGAGAACTATATTTTGACATAATCTCTTCTTTGCCAAGGCTCTGTTTCAAATCAATGAAATAAAAGCCATGCCTTTGTCGTTTGTGTTCCGGCGGAAGTTTCATATAATCTCCATACATATACGATAGAATCTTATCAAACTCCCCGGGGACCGTAATGGAATAATTCTCAAAAGGGACCCTGACGCATTTCTCAAACCAACTTTTGGGAAAAACTTCGTTCTCAAGCGGAACACTATAATCGCCTACTTCGTCCCCTTTCAAAGACCTGATACTCTCTTCCACAGCTTCCGCCTGACATATATACCTCCTTTTGAATGGTACATATCTTATCTTTTTCACTATCTTGAAAAGTGAGGGAACGAACTCCCCATGTCGCAGATCAGAGCCTATATCCCTCCACGTTGAATTCGCGATGGATTTCCTGTATTTCCACATGGCAGAGTGGAACGCTTCAAGGGCTTTCTTGTTTTTCACCCCATCGCGACAATTGTCAAGAGGAAAAATATCAATCCAAGGGCCAATAATAAACGGAAACTGCGAATACTCCCAAATAGTTCCACATGTGGTATAAAACTTGGCAAATGGATATGGGCTTTCACCATCATGATAACATGCTATTTTATACCCATCACTAACGTGATCCCTTAGGTTGATAAATCGATCATAATCCTCTCGGCGCATAGCGACATCAATATCATCGTCCCAAGGAATGAATCCGCCATGCCTGATCGCACCTATTAGCGTTCCGCACCAGGCATAATACCGTATATGGTTTTCGGAACAAAAACGGTCAAATTCCTTTAATACTTTTAGTAACATCGATTGATGCTCCGAAAGATCTCCATTCATCTCAAACCCAATTTCAATTGCTCAATAAGTCCACCGAACATATCGCTCAAACCATACTTCGGTCTCCATCCCAAACTTCTCAGTTTTGACGTATCCAGTTTGATTCTGGTTGTAGGTGCATACCCCAAATCTTTTCTTAATTTATACACCACTGATCCAGAGGGATTAAAATTATCTTGGATAAAATGCGCCAAATCCTTTGCGGATATATATGTATCCTCGTTCGCGGCATTATATGCTTCTCCCGGTCTCCCATGATACAACACACAGAGAATCGCATCCAAAGCATCTTCAATCTGAATATACGGCCTTGCGGATGTGCCGTCGGTATGCAGTTCAATATCCTCACCCTTCGCCGCTCGGTGAGCGAACTGGGAGAATAAGCGCATATCATCCTCGCCCACCCATCCGGGTACCGTCTGCGTTAGTCTGACAATCTTGACAGGCACATTATATTCCGCATAATAAGCATAGCATAGACTCTCACATATCCTTTTCGCCATATTGTAAGAACTGCGAGTCTCCAATGGGTTGACATAACCCTGGATGTCCTCCGTAATAGCAGCAGAATCATCTGGCACACTACCATAAACCTCCAACGACGATAAATATACTATACTCTTGATCTTATTTTGCCAAGTATAATTCAGTAAAGAGGTTAGAGACGAAATATTATAGGACAGTGTCTCTACAGGATGATCTATGAAAAACCTTGAAGATGTAGGGCTAGCACAATGGATGATATAATCATAGTGTCTGTCCAAATGGTTCAAATACTCTTCGTTTGGCGCATAAACCCAATTTATCTTATTCTTCAGATCAGGTTCGAAAAGTGCTTCAACCTTAGCCAAATCTCTTACCGGGCAAGTCAATTCAGTGTCCTGCTCATTGACGAGCCTTCCAACAAGTGCCGATCCTATCAGACCGGTTGCTCCTGTAATGAGATAATGATTCTTCACTTAATAATCCCGATTATTTACGCCCTGCTTCTTTCGCTTCCATGATTGCCTTGAAAACACAAAAATCGATCGGTGTGGTAATCTTGATATTCTCTGTAGGGCCAATGACATTAGACAACTTATAACCATAATGATGCATCATCGTACACGAATCAATGAAATCATGACGTCCGTCTCTTCTGGCCATTTCATGGGCTGCAAGAATGTCTTTTAGTAAGAAACTTTGAGGGGCACGGGCAACAATAGAATTCTCACGAGAAGGTATTTCCACTTCTCCACCGGCATGCCTAATAACGAATGTCTCAATAGTTGGACTACATGTGATACAACTTCCCACCTCTTGGACCTTGCTAATATTATCTGATACTGTCCGATTGGTTATTAGCGGTCTTACGCCATCGTGAATCAAAACTATATCATTCTCATCATGAGAAAAATGTTTTACTTCTGACAAACCATTATAAATCGAGTCCTGACCTGTCACACCACCTGGTACTATACCGCGAACTTTCTTAATACCAAACCGATTGATTATCTGATGAAGATAAGTAATCCACTCCTTTATACAGGCAATCACTATACAGTCGATCTGTGGATGGCTATCGAAAATCTCTAGAGTATAAATAATAATAGGTTTACCCCTATATTCCAGAAATTGTTTTGGTAAAGCTTGATTATTCATGCGCTCGCCCCATCCTCCAGCAAATATCACAGCAATGTTCATTTCAAATCTATTAATTGAATCTACGCTTTATTCTTCTTAAGCCTCTTGAAACGGCCCTAAAAAAACATATTACAGGGAAACATTTATGACGATAAGCCTCAAAAAAAAGTTTCCCTTCAAGAGTAAAACTATTATGGCTGGCGATATAATCCAGACACTTTTCCACTTTCGGCCGGGACAGGATGCCGAGGACTTCCTGCCGTCGCCATTTGCATCTGGGAGGGGCATCTTTGTGGAAGGTATTGAATAATATTGAGTTATCTATCCCCTGATAAAAACGTTTATAAGCGTAGCTTTCCAACCGTACGTCCTCCAGATTCCATTTATCCTTGAGTTCACATATCCCATCAAATATGGATTCATAAACCGCAATCCTGTCAGGAATAAATATGGACCGGTTGTTTCCACTGCTATAGATGTAGTAGTGGTAGAGTATTTCAGGAGAAATGAATACCCTCTGTACCAAAGGATACAATTTCAAGTTAAAAAGCTCATCCTGCTGAATACGTTGTTCACCAAAACGCGCTCCACATCGCTTTATGAAGTCCTTCCTATAAAACTTGTTCCATACGAACCCATTGCCGTTAGGAACAAGGAGTATCTCATCCATAAAGATCCTTTTAAGAGCATCGTTGCTTTCCAAAAGCCTTTCTTTGAAACGCGTAGTCTCGACACGGCCTGTTTCCGGATATATAAACTCATTACCGAAAACGACGATGTCGGTGCCGTATTCTCCCATCCACCTCACATTCTTCTCGACGAGATCCGGCTCGACTTCGTCATCGACATCATAGAACCATATGAACTCTCCAGTGGCGACTTCAAGCCCAGCATTACGAGCACTCCCAAGACCTCCGTTAGGCTTATTGACTATCAGTATCCTAGGATCCTTCGAAGCCAGATCCCTGACGATCTCAAAGGTGTCGTCAATTGATCCATCATCGACAAGAATAATCTCAATATCTCTGTAAGACTGATTCAAAATACATGAAAGCCGTTTGCTTTCAAGGTACACCGAAACATTGAAAAGGCAGATTATTACGCTAACTATCCCTTTCCTACACTCTTCCATCCCTAGATTCTCATTACATCCCCCGCTTTCTCAGCGACAGATACATTCGCCAGAATTTCGAATACAATAACGCACCGAACGCATCCTTCCTGAGAATCATATGTTTGAGCAATTTCCAACGAGTCTCTCTACTTCGCAAAGCTTGTATGCTGTAGCCATTTGTCCATAGAAAATCAAGGTACGATTTGGTTCCAGCATAATTCATATTCTTTATTTCCAAAAAGCCGGCTAATGACAAACGTTCTATGACATAATATATCACTCGCTCATTTTTAGGAGTCATTGCTCCTTCAGCTTTTAACAAATTCGCAAGTTTGATCTGAACCGCAATCAGCTGGGGATAAGATCCCCGCTCACGCACTCCGGATTGCATGTAATACCTGTAACCAGCCTGGGGAAGACACAAAAAACTATCGCAATGAGCATAACAATTAATAAAAAAATTAAAGTCCTCCATAAGACTTAATGAGGGATCGAAACGCAAATCAAAGCGATCAACGACATCTTTTTTTACCATTTTATTGGACACGAAGCCATAGAGCCCGAAATGCTTCTGGTAATGATCCTCCGGAAAAGCGGTCAGAAAAGCTTTCCTGTCGTATACTCCTTCAATATCCGGAATCCATTCTTCCTCTTTCCCGTCAGTATGAATCTTCTTGATCCCCCAGACAAGTATGTCTGTTCCGTAGCGTTTGGCGTAATCAGCCAAGTACTGTAGATAACCACCTTCAATTTCATCATCGGAGTCAATGAACATAAGATAGGTCCCCGTACTCGCTTGTAAACCATTATTTCGAGCCGTAGAAACTCCGGCATTTTCTTCACGGTAATATCTTATTCTGGGTTCTACTGAAGCGTATTTCTTCACAACATCACCGGTACGGTCCGTAGACCCATCATCAACCACAATAATCTCTATATCATTGAAAGACTGACAGGTGATGGAGTCTAGACATCTGCCTATCTTATCTTCCATGTTGTAAACAGGGATGATAATGCTTATGAAGGGAACCCTCATTGCTTCTTGAACTTCCTATATAACTTTGACGCCGCGGAATAATGTGCATCACCGGCATTAGCGGCATACAAAAGAAACTTTTGTGAAGCAGTAAGATGCAAGTGCCGTTTTACTTGTGGATAATACTTTCGTATTAGAGCAAAAATACTCTCTCTTTTTGAAGCATAGTCCAAGTTACCGTCAGTCTCAAGAAGAAGACCAACGCATACTGACATAAGAATATCTCCAGCTAAGTATGAATAATCCTTATGGGTATCTTTCATAAATAGATAGACCTCCTCGGCACTTGATAAGCGATCGAAAGACCGCTCACTGAGGGGTGTGGTGGTTATGCTTCCCTCACGTTTGCAGTAAGCATACAACTTATTGTAATTGACCGCAATACGGTCACATCGGTCAAAGATGCGAATAGTCACTGGATAATCCTCGTTTGTCCTGCCCTCGGGATAACGTACCCCGTCAAAAAGAGTCCGGTGATACAATTTAGTGCAAGCTGAAAACCAAATCTCTTTCTTTAATGATTCGTGAATAATCTCATCAGATGGATAGCATATTGTCTTAGCATCAGGTGAAGGGAAAGATATCTCGGGGCTAAAACGCAAAAGTGTCTGGCAGAATGCTAAATGGGTACCATGCTTGCGAATATCCGAATACAATTTAGAATACATCTCCCGATGGATAAAATCATCGCTATCAACGAATCCTATATACTCTCCGTTACAATTCTCAAGGCCAGAGTTACGAGCCGCTGAAAGCCCCCCATTCTTTCTATGGATCACCTTAATACGATTGTCGAGCTTGACGTAATCGTCACAAATTACACCGCACTTGTCCAGAGAGCCATCATCAACCAAAATGATTTCCAAGTTAGAATACGTCTGGCTCCTTATGCTTTCGACACATCTCTTAAGCCATGGTTCTACATTGAAAATAGGCACTATAACAGATATCAGTGGCTCTTTCATCTAATTCGCATTAATCACTAAACAGTAGAGTCTTAGACGGTATTGAACTTTCGGTAAAACCAAAAGTAAACACGGAATAGAAAGAAAATGAATTTATTAGATTTTAGAGCGCAAACTAAATCATAATTATCAGTGAAGAAATACATAAGATTGCGAAGATAAGGCGTTTCTTTCAGAAAAGAATCTCGCTCGTGAAAGAACAGCTTGGGATTTCTCTGACTTATACCCCCCTGTTCCATTATTGAGATCACCATCGGAATATAAGAAACAGTCGCACACCCTCTAATAACAGCGCAAATAAAAAGATACCAGTCAGAGGTTATCAACTTATCCTCACGATAAAAGCCATATTTTTGGAATACATTATGATGAATGAATGTTGCCTGGTGCGGAAATGAGGAAACACAAAGCCGCATTAATTCCTCGTCCGGAGAATAATCCACTTTTATAGGATTCTGCCCCCAATCATTATGAGGCGATATTGCCCCCACAACAAAATCTGAATCCAAAGAATGATTGCTGACATTCTCAATTATTCGATTGCTAGCCAAATAGTCACCTGAATTCAAAAAAAGCAGATAATCTCCTTGTGACTTAGCTATCCCTTTATTCATGGCGGAATAAATCCCACCATCAGGCTCACTAACCCAATAGGAGATTTTGTCAGCGTATCTTCGAATCACCTCCAAACTTCCGTCTGTAGACCCCCCATCGATTACTAACCATTCATAATCAGAAAATGTCTGCTCAACGATGCTCTCAGCCGTCTTCTTGAGACCTTCTTGGTTATTCAGATTTACTGTGATTATAGAGAATTTCATTTCTTTAAAAAAAATGCTCTGTTTCAAGACCAAAGAATCCTTCTGACCGCTGATTCAATGGCCGTCCGAAACCTTCATTTGAACCCATAACCATGATATCCATACAATGTGGTGCCCTCATTTGATACTCGTACATAGGATGATGCAGATAAAGATCAGCATAATAATTGCCTTTACTTAAAAAATGTGGCAACCGAACTATTTTTCTTAATTTGAATTTCCCAGCAGAAACTTCTATAGTGATTCCTCTATAGTGTCCTTCTGCCAGAGAGGCCATTGGAACACCGTCCATATTCTTTATTATCAACATAATATCGGTTCTCATATCAGTGGCGGTCTCTCCTTCAACAACGAGATCCAAGGTAGCTTGACCATTATTGATGATCACATTTGAAGAGTCCGACCCATTTATTGTGATCTTCGAAACCTTCAGCCACGGCCTGATCATCTTTATCGAATCAACGATGCGTCCAATAGCTTGCGGATCACTTGTTTCCTGCAAATACATTGACACGGCATCCTCAACGTCCCCGTCAAACTTCACCATACCATCTTCAAGCACCACACCTCTTTCACAAAGATTACGGATAGCGGTCATATTATGGCTCACGAACAACACAGTGCGTCCTTCACCCTTGGAAACATCCCTTATCTTTCCGATAGCCTTTTTCTGGAACTCAGCGTCCCCAACGGCCAGAACCTCGTCAACCACAAGTATTTCCGGATCAAGAAATGCGGCAACGGCGAAACCGAGACGGACGGTCATACCACTTGAATAACGTTTGACTGGAGTGTCGATGTAACGCTCAACTCCAGCGAATTCAACTATGTCATCCAACTTGCGGTTGATCTCCGCCCGAGTCATTCCGAGAATCGATCCGTTCATATAGATATTCTCTCGACCTGTCAGCTCTCCATGAAACCCGGTGCCAACCTCTAGCAAGGATGCTATCCTGCCTCTTGCCCTAATGACTCCGGTAGTCGGGGAAGTAACCCTGGAAAGAAGTTTCAGAAGCGTGGACTTCCCGGCGCCATTCTTTCCGATAATTCCCACAACCTCTCCTTCCTTGACATCAAAAGTGATGTCTTTCAATGCCCAAACATAATCTGAGCTGCCTTTATGAGCCCGGTCATTGACCTCCCCAACCCTCAGATAAGGATCCTCGTGATGGAGCACCTTCGTCTGCCACCACCGGTTCAGGTCGTGAGACAGTGTTCCTGTACCCACAAGTCCGAGCCTATAGAGCTTCCCAACATGATCAAACTGTACCGCAGTGTTATTCATTATAACGTGAAGTTCCCAACTAATTCATTAAACAATTTAACCCATCTATCAGTTATATGATCCAACGAAAAAAGACCGTCAACCTTTGTTTTTGAATTAGCGGACATTTTGGTCAAAACTTCCGGATGAGTCATCAAATACTCGCATCTGCTTATATAATCAGATTTATCAAATGATTTTACAATAAACCCGGAGTATCCTTCATCTATGATGTCCTTGAAGGACAGGCTTGAATCATAAACTATCGGTACACAACCATACGTCATACCCTCGATGAGGACCATACCGAAACCTTCACTGAAAGATGGAAGGAGAAGGATTTTGGCAGAAGAATAATACTTGGCAGGATCGGCATAACCAGGGAAGGAGATATTGTGAAGGTGTTTACGCTTCGCAAGAGATTTCATTTGATCCAAGTCTTCACCACCTCCTAAAACGACAAACTCCCAATCAGCATGAGTTTGCAGCCGCCTCCACAAATCGATAAGGAAGAATACATTTTTGGGATTATGGATTATTCTGCCACAGAATAGCAAAATATTCTTTTTCTCTGTTGGATCATTATGAGCTATTGAAACTCCAATTTGGGATAGCCTCCACCTTATCCGAGATGATTCCTCGTTTATTTAATCTATCTATGAATGAAGGCGAAAGAACAATCAATCAATCGATATCCGGAAGCGCATTTTTCAACCCACGAAAGAATCGCTTACGTCTAAACGGCGTGTTCAGCCAAAACAAAAAAGACTTGCAACTACGTTGAAGGGAGGTTTTCCCAATATTGCCGAGCAATCTTCTGGTTATGAATTGTTCCTCAACATCATGATGGATACAACGAATAATCTTTACTTCTGGTTTTATGTTTTTATGGGAAATGACACTGCTCCAACCATACTGATCGATAATAATATCAATATGCAGGTTTTCAATAATGGCATTAAAGAACTCTCTTGGGACTACGGTATCAAATGAAGGAATGATAAAATGTGTATTATCAGCTTTGCCTTGTCTACATATGAAATAGACGCCAATCCCTCGCCGTCTAAATGACTCACACAGATTGAAAGTTACTCTCTCTATGCCCCCAGACAGTGGATTAACCGGGAATAGTGTGTAAAACAACACGTTCATTCTTTGCCAAACAACAAAGATGTGAGCTAAACCGTGTCCATGAAATTACGCTCGACCCTGTTGAATATGATAATCGAGAAGAACAGGGCGACAAGCATAAAGACCGTGCTATACAGAAGACCACTCCATGAAAGAGAGCCGCAACCTAAGAAACCGTACTTGAACGCCTCGAATATTGGAGTCAAAGGATTCAATTCCAGGGCCCAACGATACTTGTCACCAGCCGCGCTCAACGGGTAGATAATAGGGGTGGCGTACATAAACAGCTGGAGCCCGAAACTAACCAAGTATTTCAAGTCGCGATACTTCGATGTCAAAGATGAAATTATCAATCCCCAGGAGAGGGCGTGGAAGGCCAGTAGAAATACCAGTAACGGGAACAGAAAGGCCGCGGCGTTCAAAGATAAAGGAGTGCCTGTGGCGACAAAGTAGATATATACCGCCACGAAAAGCAGCAGCTGGATCAACATTTTCACCAGGTTCGAGGTCAAAGATGCCAA
>JAEEGK010008651.1_pt1 | contig 23943 bp, 1 predicted proteins | sample 8958771 | NCBI WGS metagenome assembly JAEEGK01 (sample SAMN16246547, study PRJNA631951) | gut metagenome | biome: gut microbiome; feature: rumen; material: SC-attached | host: Bos | place: Iran: Karaj | collected 2018-10
TTTCTGGATCAAATTTAGGATTTAAACCGGAAACACCGCCACCAGTTATATCAATATCATCTAGTAATACGTCGCCTGATGAAGAAGCTCTAGTTACGTTAAGTGTATATGTTCTTTCACTGCCATCTTCTGCAGTAACTATAATTTCTACTGTATTAACTTCACCTACTTTGAAATTAGCGTTACCATTAATTTTTGCAGTAGCTTTTTCATCTTCTGGTATTGCAGTAATATCAGTTAATCTTGAAATATTATATGGAACTGTAATACTATAATTATTTTTTGTTTTATCAAAATTTGGCTTAATATCACCATTTGTAGTTTCTAATGATTTTAAATAATTATTTGAACTTTTAGTTGGTGTAGTTGTAGTTCCTGATGAAGAAGAAGCTTTTCTAGTTACATTGATTGTATAAACGTTAGTTGTTCCGTTTTCAGCTTTTACTGTAATTTTAACTGGATTAACACCTACTTTTAAGTTTGTATTACCACTTATTGTTACTGTTGCTTTAGAATCATTTGCGATTGCTGATACATCAATACTTGTAGTATCATTTGGTACTGTTAATGTATATGATGTTTTTGATTTGTCAAACGCTGGTGAAATATTTTGGTTAGAAACACTTAATGATTTTAATGTTGCATCACCACTTCTTGTATCAGTTTCTGGTGTTGATGTATCTTCACTTCTTGTAACATTGATAGTATATATTTTAGTTGTACCATCTTCTGCTTTTACTGTTACTTTTAAAGGATTAGCACCAACATCTAATGTTCTTCTACCTGTACCAGCTATACTTGCTTTACCATCTGCTAAAGTAGCGTTAATTGTTACTTCAGTTTGATTATTTGGTACTGTTAATGTGTAATTTAATGTATCTTTATCGAATGATGGAGAAATTGTATAACCAGAAACACTTAATGTGTTTAAATCGGCATTTGAAGATTTTGGTTGCTCTACTGGTGGGTCTTCTGGATCTGAGCCACCACTACTTTCACTTATTGTGATGTTTAAAGGTGTATTTGTTAAACTTAAAATATCACCTGCTGCATCTGATAATTCACCCTCACGTACTTCTATTTTAGTTGTACCTGTTTTTATAGCTTTTAGACTTAATGTATAAATAGCTGTACTTGTTTTAATACCATTAGCTCCAGTAAAGTCTAAACCTGCCAATGAATATTCTCCTTCTTTTTGTTTAACTGCAGAGAATACATATGGAGATGTTGCTCCTGTTACTGAAATTGGTTCTAAATAGGTAGTATCAAATTTTAATACCCCACCTACTCCAACTACACCATTATTCGCTGAGATATTATCAACAACTATGGTTACTGTAATTGTTTCGTTTAAACTAGCGGTTGTTGGGCCACTTACTTTTAAAGTTGCCGTACCTGCCGCAGAAACTCTAGCAGCGAAGGATATAGTAATAACCATACCCAAGGCTAGAATTATGTTAAATATTCTTTTAAATTTCTTTGTCATAATAATCCTCCTAATTAAATAATGGTGCTACGTTTAAGAAGTGGTTAACTATCTTAACTGAATCATTAATTGTAATTCTAGTATCACCATTAGTATCTGCGGCTGCTAGGTACGCACCAGTTAAAGGCGCTGTTCCTAAGAAGTGGTTAACTATCTTAACTGAATCGTTGATAGTTATTTTTCCATCACCGTTTGTGTCACCTTTAATTACTACTTCGTCTCTATCGTATTCAATACCATCGATAATTAATTTGACTATCATACCTGTTTGTAATTTGGTATTTTCATCAATTTGTGTATTATCATCATGGTTCCATACTTGTAAGTATTCTTTAGGGTTATCTAATTCCCCTACTATTAAATCTCCTACTGTAGTATCTAGTTTAACTGTTTTGATTAAGCCTGATTGAATTGTGTGTCCATATTGATATGATGTAATTGTTTTATCTGGATCACTTTCTCTATTAATCTTTATTTCATAAACATTTATACTACCACTTTCTGCAGTTACTGTTATTTGGATAATATTCATACCTGCATATAATGGAGATAATGTATAAGATACTGGACTAGTAATTAATGGATCTGTTGTTTCACCGTTTATCATAACGGTTGATCTAGGATCGTCTATTCTGACTGTTGCGGTCATAGAAGTAATTAATCTATCTACCTCAACTTCATATTTCTTTTGTGATTCTTCAAAATCTATTGATGCATTATCTAATACTATACTTAATACTCTATTATTAGTTGACATAGTCTTTGTATATTTAATCTTATAAGTATTAGTTGTTCTATTATCTTCAGCAATAACTATTACATTTATATAATGTTCTCCTTCGCTTCTTGGAAGTGTTACAACATTTGATTGTTGACCTACTCCATCAACATTATATTTGATTGTTGATTTACTATAATTTGGTGTAGCGTTGATAGTTAATGTATCAAGCTTATATTCAATAGTACCTATATCATAGTTATTATCATTTTTATCAAATAATTTATCTAAAGCTATTCCTGTATCTGCAACTGTATCAGTTACGCTTAATGATGATAGGAATGCATCATTATTTGCTACTGGAGTTGCTTTATTAATTGTTACTATGTAGTAGTAAGAAGTAACTCCGTTTTCTGCTAAAGTATCAATTCTTAATGTGTTATATCCAACACCTAATTCAGATTTAGTATAAGTAAATGTTTTACCACCTGTTGTTGTAGGTGCTTGTCTTACACCATCAATACTTACGATTGTTTTTTCGTCTGAAAGTTCATATTCAAATTCAACGCTATCAACTTCATTTGGAACATTGATTGTATATGATTGACCTGCTTTAGAGAACGCGATTGAAATGTCACTTGGACTTGTTACTCTTAACGCTTCTAAGAATGCATCGTTTGATTTTTCTTTAGTATATGTAATTGTATAATCTTCTGTTTTAGTTCCTGATGCTGATGTTACTCTAACTGTTATAGTTTTTGTACCAGCAACTGTAGGAAGTGGAATTAAATCAGTCTTACAATTATATGTTACGTCATCTAATATACATACATATGTAGCTTTTGCGTTTCTAGGTGTTGCGATAATTCTTAATGAATCTTGATCCATATCTATATTGTTTTTAATAGTATAGTTTTTATTATCTACACCTGTACCTGCATGATATTTACCGTCTGATGTTGTAAATAATTGATCTTGAACTACTAAATCTGATAATAATGTATCTTGTGATTTAGCACTTACTACATTAAATGTATATGTTGTTGTTGCTTCATTTTGTGCTTTACCAACTAAAGTAAATTGTACTTTTGTTACACCATTTTCTGTTATACTATCAATTCTAACGTCATTTCCATCTTTTACATATGTTAAATATGGAACTTTGTTATCATCTAAATGATAAGTATATGTGTTATTTCCAATTACTTCAGTAGTTGATAATTCAGGAATACCTCTAATTGTGAATGAATCTGCATTAACAGGAATAGTTAATGTATATTCATATGTTGCTTTATTGAATGATGGAGATATTGAAGCTGTTTGGTTACCATTGTTATCTTTTAAATCAACTGAACTGATGAATGAGTTAGATGATAATGGTCTTCTAATAGATAATGTATATGTTTCAGTTGTTTCACCATCTTCCGCTGTTACTTTAATTGTAACTTTATTTGGATAATTTGATGGTGATGATGGTTCAAGCGTTAATGTTGCAGGTGTTATTACTGCACTTGCACTTGCATCGTCTAATTCAACTATAATGTCACTTGATAATAATGTATTCTTAGTTTCATCTACTTCGAAATTGTAGTTGAAAGTATCAGGAATAACATTAATTATTTCATTAGTATTGCCTTTAGTTTTTAATACTGTAATTGTTCTAATTGTAGCAACATTATTTTTATCTCTTTCAATATTAATTGTATATTCTTTTTCTGTAGTATCTTGAGCAACTACAGTAATTTTAACTATATTATTACCAGTTGAAAGTAATACGTTGTTATCACTTATATTTGTAACATTACCTTTTTCATCTGTAACTGTAATTCTATATGTTGCATCACCATCTTCAGGTGTTACAACTATAGGAAGACTTGTTACATTGTAAGCAACACTATCACTAAATGTATATAAATTGCTTGAATTAAATTCATTAATACTGTTTTCAGTATCTAGTAATACTGTATCACCTAATTTAACGTAGCTTAAGTTTTTATAAGGTTTAGCTGCTCTTGTTATATTTAATATATAACTGTTAGGTGAATCGTTTTCAGCAATTACTTTGATTGTAAATGGATTATTACCAACATTAAGATTATGAGTTGTTAATGTATTTTCTGCATCATCAACATGCGCTCTTGAATCAGTCAATACTGCACCTAATCTAATAGTTTCTACATCACCAGGGACACTGATGTTATATGAAACTGTTCCAGAATTAAATGTTTTATCCCATGTTGGTGTAACACCTGGGTTATTAGGAGTAGTAACTGTAATGCTATCTAATGTGTTAACACCTGATTTAGCTCTTTTAATTATAATTCTATATATATTTGTTACATTTAAATCTTCTGATGTAACTATTACTCTTTGTTCAACTTCAGAACCGTTTGTTCCTGCTGGAAGTGTATATCTTGTTCCAGTAGTAATAGCTGTAGCTGGTTCTACTTTAGCATGACCTTCTGTAGTTACTGCTTTAATTACATATTCTGATGTTTCTACAGGTACTGTTATTTCATATGTCATAATGTTATCTGTACCTTCATCTGCTGTAAATGAATCTGGTACAAATGCTTTAATATTATATGAACCAATTATACTGTTATTTGTATCATAAATATTTAAACTATGTAATGTAGCAACATCACTCTTAGTTCTTGTTACTTTTAAATTATAATATTCACTTGTTAAGCCATCTTCTGCTGTAACCATAACAACTAAATTATTTGGTTTATCATCTTCTGTATATAATGGAACTTCATTTAATACAGTTGAATAATCAGCTGATACTAATTTGTATGTTGCTGGATCACTACCTTCATTAGGAACTGGTAATTGAAGGAATAAGTTAGATAAGCTTACTGTATCAACATTATTTGGAACAGTAACTGTATAATTTCTTGTATCTTGTTTTGTTGCAATTACACCAGCAAGTGTCATTCCTAAGATAGAAGCATCTGTTGATTTCTTTCTCTTAACATGAATTTTATAAATAGATTGACTTCCATTTTGAGCTGTTACAGTGATTTCAAATGTATTATCACCTGTCTTAAGTTTTTGTACACCTGCTCCACCTACTGTAGCGTATTCACTAGGATCACCACCAGCTGGTGCTTTATCTTGTGCTTCTGCTGTAATTACTATAGATGTAACTGAATTATCTTGATCGTCTAAGTAATATTCTAATACATTAGCGTTCCAATCAGGGACATCAGAACCGTTTACTCTTAAATATCTTAATTTAGAATTAGATTTTTTCATTCTGTTAATTACAACTGTGTAGTAAGAAGTTGTATTATCTTCTGCTTCAACATATATTCTAAATGTGTTATTACCATAATCTAAGTTATATGTCTCTTCTTCTTCGTTTAATGTACCTGCAACTGTATATCCTGATAATTGATTTGTGACATCGACTTTTGCTTTACCTGTATCAGTTGCTATACCTTTAATTGCAATAGTATTCATCTCAGGTGATACATCTACTGTATAACTGTTTGTACCAGAATGGAATACTACTTTATTATCAGTAAATGTTGCAAGATTAGTACCATTTAATTCAATGCTTGATAATGTTTTAATACTTGATTTAATTCTATTAATAGTAATAGTATATGTTTCAATTGTTGTATCTTCTGCTGTTACTGTTAATACTATATCTTTAGATGGTTCACTTGGATCCATTGTATGTGTAGTTCCATTTACTGGGAATATATGTGCAGTAGAAGGAATACTAGCTGATAAATTAAATTGTGTTGTATTACTTGGTACTTCAATTGAACATTTGTGTGTAGTTGCATTTGGAACACATTGTCTTGATGAGTCTGTACCAATTGTAAGTGTAACTAATGAGATACCTTTCTCACTACTCTTTTCTCTTATAATATTGATTATATAAGCTCTAGTTTTACCAGATTCACTCATTACATCAAACACGTATTCATGTCCTGTAGCACTTGTAGTTAAAGGATCAATTGTTTGAGATGGAGATGCTGTTGCTCCGTCTGGTAATGTATATGTTATGTCAGCAGGATAAATTGCTGATACATTATTTGGAACAGTAACTGTATAGTTAGAAGTATCTTCATCTTCTGTTATTAATGTAGGTGCGACATTAGATACTTTTAAATTAGTAAGTTTATTATCAGGATTACCTAATCTAGTAACTGAAATATGATAATCAGTAGTTGTAGAATCATGTGCGACACCTGTAATTGTTAATGTGTTATCACCAACAGTAATTTGTTTATTTCCTGCGTTTGTAACACTTCCATAATATGTATCATGAGCAGTACCAGTAATTGATAATGATCTGATATCATATGGAACATTTTCAGTTAATGCATATTCAGTAATGCTTGGATCAAACGCTGGGCTTAATTCATAAGTATTTCCTGAAGTATCTTCAATTGTAATACTACTTAATTTTGAATCAACATGTTTTTTTCTAGTGATTTCAACATTATATGTTTGTGTTGATTTATTTTCTGCTTTAACAACAACTGTTATTTTATTTAAACCGAAATCTAATGCTACATTGCCGTTAGTTGCTACTACATTTGTTGTAGTATTTTTAATTGAATCTATTGAAGCATATACTGATGTTGGTATAGCATTAATAGATACTGTATCAACTTCTGGTTCAACATCTAATATAAATGTACGTGTAGATGTTGTTGGAGTAAATGCTGGAGTTAATGTATAACTTGTTTCATTTGTTGTAACATCTAATACTTTAAGTGTATTATCTGTTGATTTAACTCTAGACATTGTAATTGTATATATTTCACTTTCACCATTTTCTGATGTAACTGTGATATTTACTTTACTTGTTTCTGTAATGTTAAATGTTGCTTGAGTAGTATTAAGTGTATTTGGTTTATTGTTTGCATTTGATGTGTTATCAGCATCTACAATTGAAACATACGCTTTATCAGTGTCTTCAACTGTAGCTTGAATTGTATAAGTATTTAATGTTTCAGCGTAGTTATAAGTATAAGAGTGAGTTGTTCTACTAAACGCTGAATTCATACCAACACCTGCATCAGTTGATGTAGGATTAGGTGTTAACGTTAATCTTCTTAGATATTTGTTATTTGATTTTTTATATACATGAATTTTATATTCATGATATGTTTCACCATCTTCTGCAGTTACTTTAACTGTAAATGTTTGTTCACCTGTAGTAAGTGGCTTATTTCCTAATTGACTTGCTATCAATTTAGCTTTACCTGTATCTTCTTCAGAAGCGTTAATTGTAATCGAATCTTTAGAAGCAGGATATTCTAAATAATAATCATATGTAGTTTTAGAAAAGCTTGTATTATTTTTATCTACAATACTTGAACCATCTATTGATAACGATTTTAAGTAAGCGTTTGTAGAAGGATCTTTTCTTGTTAATATAATTGTATAATCTTGTGTTGTACATTCATTACCAGGTACTGATTCATAATCAGATTTACAGTTTTCGGCTTTTACTGTAATAGTTCTATTATTAGTACCAGATGATTCTAATACATTGAATGTCCAAGAACCATTTCCTGTTGTTACGGTAGCATTTGAATTAGTTGCTATTGCTGTAACTGTTGTATTTGAAATACTATATGGTACTGATGTTTCATAACTATATGTTGCAGATGCAAAATTATCTATACCTACTCCATTAGTAAATGTAATTGATTGTAATGAAGCATCATTTGATAATCTTTTAATTGTTATTGTATATATTCTTGGTGTACCTTTTGCTGAGGCAGTACCGATACTGTATACATTACCAGCACCTACAGCGAATCCTGATACATTGCTTGAATATGTTTCCCCTGCTGCTTGCCCATCAAATAACGCTGTTGCATCATTTAATTCTGCATATATTGTTCCTCCACTTATTTCATTTGGAACATAGAATGTATAATTTGTATTATTACTTCCTAATGTTGGTAGTATTGGATAACTAACACCATTTGAATCAGTAAATGTTAATGTTTTAAGTGTATTATCATCAGATAATTCTTCACCTGCAACACTAAATGTTGGAGTTGTATAAGTATATCCTCTTAATGTGTCATTTGTTGCACCAACTATTTGCGATAATTGAATTGCTTGGTCTGCAAATGGTCCAGTAGTTGCTAAATCTAATTTAAAATTGCCACTTGCACCTTCATTTACTTGCATTAAGATATACGCTATATCAACAGGATTATTTAACGCTAATTTGTTACCGTTATCTGAACCTGTTATATTGATGTTACTGTTTGTTGTATCTACAGCTGCTTGAATTGACCAAGTACCTGTGAACTTTTTATTACTACCAAGTCCTGTTTCTTTACCAGGATATCCACTTGCTTTTACTGTAGCGTCCGGAGTTAGAACGATATATGAAGCACTGTCTGAATCATATACTGGGCTAAATATTCTTTTATCATATTGAAGGTGAGATTCAAATAATGTTACATCGGCAGGTGTTCCTATTTCAGCCATTCTATATACAAATAGGATTACATCGCCTTCTTCAAATTCATCTCCTGTTGTTCTTTGATAAGTATTTATAAGCCCTTCACCATATGCCATCTGACATACTTGTGCGACTATAGATGCACTATTAAAGTCGTATTCTAAGAATTCTGGATCCAAACTTTGTAAATAGTTCGCGTCGCATTTATAGGCAAGTGTTTCTAAGTTGTAAGGTGTATCTGCTTTAACTATATCTATGAAACCAAAAAATATTATTGTGCACAAAAACATTGATATTATTGTGCTATAAACTATCTTTATACTGCTATTCCCTTTTACATTCATACTCCCTACACTCCTATACTATTATACTATTACTATTTTATCACATTTATATAGTTTTTTCAATGTGTTTAAGTAATAGTTTTTGATATTTATTAGTGTTTTTTTATGAGGTTAATTATAACAAAAAATAAAAGGTCAAACGACCTTTTATCTTGTTAACCAATATTTATCTAGATCTTTATTTAAGTCATTCTCTGCTGGTAACAATAAGAATGAGTTCAAATTAGAGAAGTCTACTACTGATATTTTATCATCCATATTCAAATCAGCTGCTGCTTTTTTGAATAAGTCGAATGTAGATAAACCTAATAAGTAAGAGTTTATATCAGACATATCTACGACTGATATCTTACCATCACCATTGATATCTCCTTTTATTATAAGTGTAAGTTCATCGTATGTTTTACCGTTTAATTCAAGTTTAACTACGTAATATGAACTTAGAACATCTGATTCTGTTAACTCCATACCATCTTTATTATAAACATGGATTTGGGTAGGATCATTTTTAAGATTTGAGATAAATGTAGCAACGGTTGTACCTAATTCCATTCTTGTAATATATTCGTTTTCTCTAAATATGTAATATGTATCAGATTCAATATTTGGTTGAATTATATTTACTGTTATTGTTTTTGTAATATTACTATTTCTTGTTGAAGTAATTGTTACTGTAGTTGTACCAATCTTTATAGGATGAATTACTCCATTATTTATAGTTAATACTGATGTATCAGCAACACTATAAGTAAGTCCAGTATAATCAGTATCTTTAGGCATAAATGTTATTTCGATTAATTGATCATCACCAATTGGAACATCTATTTCTTCTTCTACTGAGAAACCAGTTATTTCTTTTCTTCTGTATATATTTATTACCTTAACATCTTTAGTTACGCCATCTTCAGCAGTACTTGTAATTGCTATTTTGTTATTACCTGGATTTAATGGAATATCTTTATTACCTGTTACAGTCGCTAATCTAGATGCGGTTGTAACATTGAATGAGATAGTTGTGATATTACCATCAACCACTAAATCATAAGTACTTACTTCAGTTTGGAATGTTGGTGATAATGTACCAGAAGTAGGAACAATATTAGTTATAGTTGCGTTTGTATCCGCATTTCTAACTATTGTAAATGTGTAAGTATTAATTTCACCACTTTGACTAGTTACAGTAACTAATCTTGTTTGATTACCAATTGCAATATTAATAGTATCAAGTCCAGAAACAGTAGCGCCTGTTGATATAGTACCGCTAAAGTTTGTTGTCGTTGTACCTACTGGAACAGTGATTGTATAATTATTGATATCTTTATCAAATTCTTTATCTAATGTACCTACACTAGTTGCGAATGTTAATAATTTATTTTCACTAGATAGTGATTTTTCAATATTTATCTTATATATTCTTTCGGCATTATTACTACTAGATACTACACGGTAGTATATAGTTGTAGACTCACTAGGAATATCAAGCGTTTTTGCATTTGTTATTGCTTGGTATTCTCCGCCTTCAACTTTAACATAGACTTTGTTACTTTCAATTTCAGGTAATGCTTGAGTAGTAATTCTTGTAACAGATTGATCTAAGTATAATCTATATTCTTGCATTGTTTTATCAAATTCAGGAGTTAATGTATATCCGTTAATTGATAATGATTTTAAATATGTATTGGAAGCATCTTGTCTTATTACTTCAATTGTATAAGTGTTAATGTTTCCTTCATATTCAACATCGATATAGACTAAGTTAGAACCAACTATAAAGTCTCTATTATTTAGAATTGTTACAGTAGCATCATCATTAAATAATGTATATGTGATAGTTGCCTCTGTATATTCATTTGGAATCGCTACTATATATTCGTTATTAGCAGGAGAGAATTTTGGTATTAACTCACCCTCTTTGACATTTAATGTCTTTAAGTAGTTGTTAATAGTATCTTCTGCTTTTCTAATTACTCTGATATTGTAAGATTTAGTTGTATTATTTTCAGCTTTAACAGTTAATACATATTTGTTTTCACCAACTTTTAGGTTGTAATTACCATTTCCAGATACTATAGATAGTTTAGATTCAGGAATACCTTTGATATTAATTGAGTCAACCCAATTTTCTAACTCTATTGTATAATCTAATGTATCTTTATTAAATGTTGGATTTAATTCACCATTATTAATAATGATATTAGCTAAGTTAGTGTTAGAATCCTTTTTCTTAACTATATGGACAGTATATGTGTTTTTAGTAGTATTATCTTCAGCTGTTACTTCTAATTTAACATCTAAAGAATCACCTTCAAGTTGATAAATACCATTTCCTGTAATTGTAGAATTCATATTGTTTCTTACACCAATTACTTGTACTGTAGAAACATCTTTATCTATTTCTAATGTATAGACAAATTGTTCTGGATCGAACTCGAATTCATTTTCAGGGAATGTCGCGATTGCTGCTAGAGTAGCATCATGATTTGGTTCTCTATATACATCAAATACATATTCCAAACTTGTGACACCATCTTGCGCAAGTGTTATTATTTTAACAGTGTTAGAACCTATTTTAAGTTTCTTATTACCCACTACAGTGTATGTGGCATTTGGATCCATCATAACAACTTCTGGGGTGATTCTAGTATATTCATTTGGAACTTCAATAGTGTAATTTAATTTATTTTTATCGAATGTTCCATTGATTGTACCGTGATCGAATGAAAGTGATTTAATTCTAGCTTCAGCTTCACCATTTTTATAGACATCTAATCTATAGTTTCTGATTAATCCATCATCGTTAGTGACTCTTATTATAAATGTGTTTTTACCTGCATTAACATCTAACATAATAGATGGATCAGGTTTTTTCATATTAAGAGTTGACATTGCTGTCTCACCTAGTTTATATACTTGTACTTTCGCGAATGGACTTTCTGATTTTATATGCAATGTAATTAGTTTTGTTGTTTTTTCTACATCCACTGCATAGTTAAGTAATCTAGATTCGAATTCTGGATATATTGGAGCTTCATCAACATACATATCATCTAAGTAGTTACTTGACGCAGGTTTATTTGTTCTTGTAACTATTAATACGTAGTCTTTTACTTTTCCTGATTCGGATGTAACTCTAACAGTAATATTCTTAGGTACCCCTACTTCTAATCCTCCGTTATTTAATATAGTAACGGAAGCTGTATCCTCTTCTGTTTCATAATGAGGAGTTATACTTGTGAAGTCATTTGGTACTGATACTGTATAAGTTGTTGTGTTTTTATCGAAATCAGGAGTTAATACACCTTCTTCAATATATAAATCTGCTAAATTGTTATTATCTGATGCTGCTCTGTTAACATAGAATGTATATGTATCAGATTCACCTGCATAACTAACTGTTACTGTAAGTGTATTTATACCTGTATGTAGGTCAAATTCACCTAAGCCTTCAACGGTTGATAGTATTTCATCTACCATACCATCTATACTTATTTCCTCAACATCATGTGGAACGTCAATGTTATAAGTTCTTACTGATTTATTAAATGTGTTATTGCTGTCATGTAAATAATCATGACCGATGTAATCTTTTAATGTTACATTAGCCATATCTAAGTTATATGCACGATTTACAACGATTGAATATGTTCTTATATCACCGTTTTCAGCAGTAACATTAATATTATATTCATTTCTTCCGTAATCAACTATATGTGTTCCATCTCCTGATACGGAAGATGCAGCATCATCTTTTGTAACTACAAATTTAATATTATTTTTATCAGAAGGTAGATTAATAACGTATCCACTCTCTTTTGTTTTAATAAACTCTGGTGTTATAGTCGCGTTATAAACTTCTCCTTCTACTATTGAATATGCAGTTATATTACTTAAGAAATTATTAGTTGATTGTGATTTATGAACTGTAATATTATAAGTTTTACCTCTTGTTTTATCAGCAGATAATACAACAATTGATACTATGTTATCTCCAGTTACGAAATTCTTGTTACCATTTACATAAACGGTAGAATCACTAACTTCAGGTACATAATGAAGACTTAATGATGTTACTTCATTTGGTACTGTCACTTCGTAATTTAAATTATTTTTCGCGAATGCAGGAGATAATGTATAATTATCAACACTTAAACTTTCTAAGTTAACGTTATCAGAAGTACTTCTAACAATGTTAATTGTATATGTTTGAGGGTTACCATCATCACCTTCATCAGTTTCAGGGATAACATCAATATATATTGTATTAACGCCTAGTTTTAAGGCAAATTCACCATTATTCACGCCTGGTGTAGATGTTGTTGTTCTATACTCTACTCTAGCTTTATATGTTTCTGTAATTTCATCATAAGCGGCTGGGATAGTTTCAAATTTAACATTAATAACTTCACTTGATACTTCTAATACGTAATCAAGATCGTATTTATTAAAGTTTTGTAATAAATTTCCAGAATCACCAGATGAAATTGTTAAACTAGATAATAAGTTAGAATATGTCGCATATCTATAAGCATGAACTGTGTAGAATTTTTCTTGGCATCCTTTTCTAGAAATATATTCTGATGTACATGATTCACTTCTAGTATGAACTGTAATATTATTTCTACCAAAGTATAATGCTTGAGCACCTTCAATAACATATGATGCATTAGGATCTTCTAATTCAACATCTATATCGTAAACACCAGATTTTAGTTTTGAGAACTCAACGTTATATTCATAAGTATCTTTATCAAATACAAATGCCTTTTCAGGAGTTGTAAATGATAAGTTAGTTAAATATGCATTGCTACTTGGTTCTCTAATGACATGAATTGTATAGTCTCTTGTCTCGTTTAATGAGTTAGTTACTCTAATAATTACGTCATTTAATCCCGTATCGAAATTAGTATTATTAAGTACTTCATATCTTTGTAGGTTATTCTTAGGTGTAATTGTGAAGTCTAATGACGTCTTTTCGTTAGGTATTGTAATTGTATACTCTGATTTATCAGATGCGAATGCTTCTGTAAACGTACATATACCACTACAGTCATCTGTATTTACGAAATTAGGTACGATATTATTTAATCCTAATTCTCTTGTTTTTGTTCTTTGTAATTTTAATGAATATTCCTTAATATCTTCATTTTCTGCAGCTACTGTTATTTTATATGTTTTACCAAACTCTATAGTTGCTGGTAATTCCATATCATGACCAGAATAGATTGATTTTAATGTAATATCTTCTAATAATACCGATTCATCTGTATCAAATATATCAATATTAATAGCTGGATTTGCCGCTTCATTTACGACATCAGGAATTGGTAATGTTCCTATATCCATCTTAATACTATCAATACCAGTATTTGAATCTAAGATGTTCTTAACATTTATAATGTAATATTTCTTAGTAACTCCATCCGATGCGATAGTAGTAATTTGATAGATATTATCATTTAATGAGTAGTTAATATTTAAATCTGCTGGGAATTGAATTGTTGATTCATTATCCTCTAAGCTATATTCAATATCATCTTTAGATAAGACTATCTTTTCTCTTGGAAGTCTTACAACATAGTTATATATATCAGGATCAAAATCACCAGATTCAAATTCATAACCTTTAACTTTTAAAGATAATAGTTTGGCAACTGTACTAGGTTCTCTTGTTAAGTGAAGAGAATATATTGAACTGCTACCATCTTCTGCAGTAGTTATAATTCTACATACATTATCTTTATTAAGGTCAACGTTACATGATTCAACATTAACTCTTTCATTTCTATCCATTAATTCAATTATTACTGAATCTTTGGAATGTATTCTATATTCATTTGGAACATTAATATGATATTCATATGTATCTGGATCAAAATCATCGAATGTTATTTCTTCATTAACAAAACTGATTGATTTGATTCTAGACTCACTTGAAAGTGGTCTTGATATACGAACCATATATGTTTTATTGTTACCTAATTTATCAGTTACTGTAATTGGTACATCAAAGTATGTTTTATTATCCTCAAACCTATATTGGTCTTGTAATGCACTTACTGTTGATGTTAACGCATCTGCAGTAGCTTCAATTGTTACAAAATCTGTATTTAATGGAACTATAACGTTATACGCTAAGACGTCACTATTAAATTCAGGTGCTAAAGTAACAAATTCCTCTACTTCATCTAAAGTAGTATATTTGATTATTATATTTGATAAATTATTATTTTTGAATTCACTAGATGATAATTCAACTGTATATATCTTAGTAGATATTCCATCCTCTGCTTGACCAGTAATTGTTAAAGTACGTGGTGTACTGTCATTAAATGGAGGAATACTTATATCATTTGTGTATTCATATGTAGGTGTACTTAGTAATTCATCATTATTTAATTTAATACTTGTAATTAAACCTGTATTTTTAAGCATTCTAGTATCTAAATTAATAGATGTATCACTATTTGAAATATACGCAGTGTAATTAACAGTTCCAGGATCAAACGCAGGAGTTAATTCATAATCACCTATGTTGATTTCTTTTAATCTTGCGTCAGTTGAAATATTTTTCGTAACATTTATTGTATAAATATTTTGAGTATATCCATCTTCAGCTATTACTTTAATCATTACTGCTTGAGGTACACCAACTTCAAATCCGCTATTGTTAAATACTTGATATGTTGAATTAGGGTCAGTTAATCTTAATCTGCTTAGGTCTAAACTTGTTTCATCTGTTGTAGCAGAATATGTAAACACATCCTTATTAAATGTAGGTGTTGTTGTAATACCTAAACTAGATATTGTTGCTGTATGACCAGGTGAATGATATATAGTAAGATTATATGATCTTTCCGAATCATTCTCTGCAATTACTTTAATAATATATTTATAAGCACCTGCTCCTTTATCTAATACAACTGTATCTTCTAATATATTACCTTCTGTATCAGTAATTACATATCTAGCATATTGACTAGATAATCTAGGTATAATTGTAACAATGTGACTTGATGTATCTAATGTATAATCAAATTTATTTGTTGTAACTGTTTCATTAACATGACCAACTGAAGAAGTTAAGTCTGCTAAATAATTATCGCCACTCGCTACTCTATTGATATCTATATCGTAAGATGAGAATGTACCATCTTGAGCAACTATAACTACACTGAATAGATTATGACCTTCGTCTAAACTAACTTCAGTATTATTCGGTATGATTGTTGTTCCTTTATAGATAGTTACAATAGCGTATTTAGAGGAAGGTGTAACATTAATTGTTACATTCTTATCTCTAGTTAATTCTTTAGTATAAGAATAATTTTCAGGACTAAATGTTTGATCTAATCCAGTAGATACATATAGTTCTTTTAGTGACGAATCAGTATCTTGAACATAATTTATTTCGAAATTATATATTTTACTAGCTGTATTTTGATCTTCAGGAATAACTTCAACTGTATAATTATTAGCGCCACTTTGTAATGCGATAGTAGAATCGTTAGTTATCTCTACTCCATTACCTTGTTTTACTACTATAGTTGAATATTTTCCACTAGGGACTGCTTTAAATAAGATATCAGCTTCATGGGCAGTAACAGTATAAGTTGTTCTATTACTACTGAATGCTTGATCTAATGTTGCAGGAGTGAAATCTACACTCTCTAGATTATTATCCTTTTCATATTCTTTAGTTAATGTAATTCGATATGTAGTAGTTTTGTTACCATCTTCTGATGTAACTACTATATTATATATGTTCATACTGTTATTAACTAGTGTAAATTCTGTTCCGTTTGGATAAACGTTTTTATCAATATCTTCGATATGTACAGAAGCAAATTTACCATTAGGAACTCCAGTAATTGTAACTGTATGTAATGATGTTGTTTTAGTATATCTAGTTAATGTAGGTGCGAAATCTTGATCTAAACCAGATGTGATTTCTATGTCTTTTAATGATGAATCATCTTCCTTAGACATATTTACTACGATAGTATATGTGTATTCTTCAGCAGTTTCATCTTCTGGTGTAACTACTATTTTAAATATATTATCTCCTTCTGCTAGATTTACTGCAGTATCATTTAAGATATTTACACTATCTTTAGTGATTGTAATTTCACTATATTTACCACTCTTAATTGCGTTTAAAGTGAATGTTTTTTCATGTGTATCAAGTGAATAAGTATTAATATCTTTATTAAACGCTGGTGTTATTGGTTCACTAGTAATTAAATCTTTTAATCTATTATCAGATTCCTTATTTCTAGTTACTACATATGTAAATACTTTTTCATTATTACCGTCTTCTGATGTAACAGTAACAGTGATAATATTTTCACCATTTGTTAATACTATATCAGATGGATCTAATATAGTACTACCATCTAATTCTACTACTACAGTTGCGTATTTGCTTTCAGGAATAATACTTAATGACACGTTTTTATCTGTTGTAGTAGCTACATAGTTTAATCTATCATTTGTAAATGGATTATCTAAACCAACTGATGAAGTGAAACTTCTTATATTAGCATTGCTATCTAAAGTTCTTGTAACAAGTACATAATATTCACTTTCTTCAATATTAGGATCTTCTGGTGTTACTGTTATAAAGAACTCGTTTTCTCCTTCTTTTAGTGGGAATGGAACACCGTTTTCTACTGTAACTCCCTCACCTGTTTCTATTGAAAGTGTACTATATATACCTTCAGTAACAGCTGTAATTGTTACTTCATGTTCATGAGTATCTGATGAGTAATCTGTATTTGACATACTGAATTTTTCATTTAAACCAGTAGATACTTCTAATGATAATAATTTATTACTATCTTCTTTTCTTCTAGTTAATGTAATTTGATATGTCTTAACATCATCGTTTTCAGCTGTAATGATAACGTAGTAAACATTATCACCAGGTTCTAAATCGAATGATTCACCACTTTGAATTTCATTACCATTTGCGTCTTCAATTCTAAATGTCGCGAATTTACCATCAGGTCTTGCAACTATCATTGCTTTATGAGCAATTGTAGTCTTAGTGTATTCTAATGTATCTTTATCTACTTCTTGATCTAAACCAGTAGATACTTCTAAGTATTTAATATCATTATTTTCTTCTAAACTTCTAATAATATTAATATGATAAATAGTTGTTGTATCATCTTCAGCTGTTACTTCAATCGTATATTTATTATCACCAACAGCAAGTGTTAATTCATCTTCTTGATTTATCTCATTATGTTCGTTATCGAATAATTTACCATGTGCATACGCACCAGATAATACGTATGAAATGCTAGAAGTATGTTCAATTGTAGATGATGTATAGTTAAATGTTGTCGGACTAAATGTTTGATCTAATCCTGTCGCAACAATTAAACTTGTTAACGCTGAATCGTTTTCTAACAATCTTTCTACTCTAACAATATGTGATACTGTATCACCATTTTCAGCAGTAGCAACTAATGTAAACTCATGAGTACCTTTTTCTATATTGAATCTTGTACCGAAGTTATAGTTGTTACCATTGAATTCTATATGTCCAGTTGCATATTCTCCAACTACATTACCTGAAATAATAACATAATTTGAATATGTAGAATAATTATATTCTTCTGCTAAACCATTGATTTCGTGATATTGTTCGAATGCAGTTTGAACATGAATTGCATCTAAGTATCCTTCTGTATTAAGTACTCTAGTAGCGTTGATTCTATAAGTTTTTTCACTACCTGTTTCAGATGTTACTTTGATATCAATAACATTTATTCCTACAGTTGTTAAGTTAGTTGAAGAAATATCTATTTTTGCAAATCTATTATTTGCGATTGCACTTACATCAATTGAATGCTTATATGTTTCTAAGTTATATACTTCAGTTTCTGGATTGAATTCTGGACTTAATTCTATACCATCAACTGTTAATGATTTAAGTGTGTTATCATCTGATAATTCTCTATCAATATTGATTGTATATACTTTTTTCTCACCATCTTCAGCAGTAACTGTGATAGTCTCAGTGTATGGATTATTTTGAAGTAAATTCAATGTATGTTGATAAAAATGATCATCATCAATAACTGCTCTTTCATCTTTATTTGCTATAGCTGTTATTAGTATTTCAGTTATATCATTTGGTAGATGTAATGTATAATCTTCATTACCACTATCAAAGTTAGGTGTCAAAGCGAATGACTCATTACCGCTCGCAACAGTTAAGTTGATAAGTTCGTTATCACTATATCCACTTCTCATTATGTTAATTACATAATCGGTATATGTATTATCTTCTGCAGTACATCTTATTATTATTTCGTTTTTGCCATGTACCAAATAGTCTGGATTACCACTTATTATTTTATAAGTTGAAGTTTCAACTAATGGTGTAGCTTTAACTACTGCTTTTTCCATTTCACCAGTTGTATATATATAATATACAAATTTATCTTGTGTGAATGTATCAGTAAATGGATGATCTACTACATAAAGATTACTTAACGCTGAATTGGAATTAGCTTTACGAGAAATAGTTAATTTGTATACTAAGGTTGTACCATCTTGAGCTGTTACAGTAATGTTATAAACATTAGCACCAACATTTAAATGAATATTTGAAGCATTAGCTATTACTTCACTACCTTTAGTTATAACGGCATTAGAAAATTCAGTATTTTCTACATTCGCTAATATAGCGATAGTATCTAAATCGTTTGGTACTTCTATAGTATAATTTAATATTCCTTTAGAGAACTCTGGTGTTAATGAGATTGGTATATCTTCGCCATCAGTTCTATTATTTACTTGTAAATCAGATAAGAATGCATTTGAACTCTTTAATCTTGTTACATAAATTGTATATATCTTAATTGCTTTTCTATCTGCTGATCTTACTGTTACTACAATAGGATTTTCATGTTCATAACTTAATTCATTTGGATATGAAATACTATATGTTGCATTTTCGTCATCTGGAATTGCTTCTATAGCTACCTCAGATATATCATCTGGAACAGTAATATAGTAATCAGTTACGTTATATGAATAATTTAATTCCATTGCAGGATTAATTATTCTTAATGATTTTAAGTCAGCGTTTCCGTCCATATTTCTATTAATGAAATATTGATATGAAGCAGTATTGTTTTTATCTTCAGATGTTACATCTATTCTTGCGACATTGATGCCACCATCTAATTGATAGATACCATTACCAACTACTTCTTGGAAATATTGGGCTTTATCAACACTCATATTAATTTCTCTTATTTGATAAGGTACTTCAATATTATATGTTGTTTCACTTTGATCAAATCTATAATTACAGAAATCAGGATCTGCTGAACAGTATACATCTAACATACCTTCAACATCGATTGTTCTAGGATATGGATTAGTATCAGCGTCTCTTACTACATGAAGAGTATATTCTCTAACACTACCAGACTCACTTGTTACTTCAAATTTGATATCTGTAGTACCAGTTTCAATAATGTAATCACCATTACCTGAAACTTTTGCTTTTCTATCAGCTGGAATTGCTTCTAAATTAATATGTGTTTGAGTTGGTGTTAAGTAAAGTGTATATTCAACTCTACTATAATCCCACTCTTCTGGTTCCATCTCACCTTTATCAGCTATGATTGCAGATAAGAAATTGTTTTCTGATGGTTGATAAGGAATTGAAATCTTAATATAACCATTACCAGCATGACCAGTTTCAGTACCTGTACCTGCTACATTAGGCATACTTTGTGAACCAGCAATTGTTTCGGCGTCACTTAAATAGTATCTACTATCTAATAGCCATTTATTATAGAAATCGGCTGAATTGATTGATTCTACGATTGGTGCAGTTTCTTCTGTATAAACAAATCCTGAACCTCCACCACCACCGGAAGACCATCCTCCAGTAGCACCGGAACCACCACCGTAGAAGCCGCCGCCGCCACCACCACCGTAGTATCCACCACCAGTGTTAAGTGCGTTTGCTCCTTGCGCAAGTGTACCACGTACACCTTTGTTATTTCTATATGATCCTCCAGTACCGGCTTCAGTACTTGTACCTCCACCACCTGAAATACCACATGAACCTTGGCTTAATGAACCGCCGCCGTTTAATCCACCACCGAACGCTCCAGCTGCACAACCATCACTACCATGGCCGCCACCGCCTCCGGCTACTAATACTCTCGCGTAAATTGAGTTACTTCCTATTCTTATATCTGAAGCTCCACCACCATCACCAGATTTAGATGTACCACCACCGTTAAATCCACCGTTGTTACCAGAAGCACCAGTATATAAATATAAAACAGTTCCTTTTTCTAGATATAAGCTACCAGTAGAGTATCCACCTCTACCTCCACCATTACCACCTTGAGCTCCCCACGCTTCTAATTTATATTCATGTGAAGTTGGTATAATTAATGTTTGGTAACTTCCGTTATATTCGTATCCTTTTTCATATCCAGATATTTGAACTCTAGATATATTGAATGTATATGTTGTTGGGTCAACATGAGGTTCAGTAACAACTACTTTAATTGTGAATCTTTCAGATAATATATATCCATCGCCTGTTATTGTAGCAGTTGCTTCAGAATCATATAATGTTGCTTTTGCATATACTGCAGCTATATAGCTTTCTAAGTCTAAATTATAATTTGTTTTACCATCTACTATTTCGTATCGAATATTTGTTCCTGCAGAAGATGTTAAATTCAAATATTTCATTTTACTTGAATGTGGCACTTCTACATGTACTCTATATACTTTAGTTGATGTATTTGTTTCATTTGTTACATGTATCTCCATATCGTATGAGGCGTCTGTATTACTAATATGTATTTTACCTTCACGATCTAGAGTATATTCTTTATTATCATTTAGTGTTTTTACTAATATACCTTGATCAGTTGATCCAAGATTTAATCTTAAGTCATACTCATTCATTGTATATGGTAAATTAACACTATAACTTAATGTGTCTTTATCGAAATCAGTATTACTGAATTCATTAATACTCTTTTCATCAAATGTAATGCCATTTAAGTAATCGATGTCATTTGCAGTTCTATTTATGTTATAAGTATATGTTGCAATTGCACCATTTATATAAGTCAATATAATATTATGAGTATTATTTCCAACATGCATTGGAACTTCATCATCACCTTCGATTAAGGCAACTGATTCATCACCATCAAGATTAACATTGAATGTTACTGATGACGAATCATCATTAAATTCACCGTTATATACTGGAGTGTCATAATCGAATTCGCTATCTAATGTTACATTGTCACTTACTTCGATTTTGTAGTTGAATGACATACTAAATGTAATTCTAGCAAAGCCATCGCCACCTTTACCAACCATTGTACCTGTTTTAGCATTATGGACTGGCATAGTAGCGTTACCATTAATGATTTGTGTTTCAGTTAAATAATGACTTGAAGTTGGTAAATAGCCAGCTGGAACAATTGATGTCATATCAGCAGTCCATGCGAATGATGAACCACCTCCACCACCACGGTCGTTATCTGAGTTAGCATGGTTAGTATTACCTGAACCACCACCGTACCAGCCGCCACCGCCGGCTCCACCATGGTCGTTACCATATTTTTGTTGCATAGCACCTTGGCCGAATGTACCACCGTAGTATCCGCCAGCTGTTAATGTACCAGCAGTACCGCCATCACCGTTGTTACCTACTGCAGATATTCCGCCTGCACCACCGGCACAGCTAGGACATCCAACAGATCCACCACCGGCTGCTACTAAAACACGGTTATACAATGTGTTACCACCAATACGAATATCAGTAGCACCACCACCAAATGTATTTGTATTATATACTTTATTGTTGTTTGAATTGATAGTGAAGTTAGCTTCACCACCACCATTATAGCCTCCATTGTTACCAGAGCATCCTACAACTACGTAGATTTTTTGGCCTTTATTTAAGAAGATTTTACCAGTGGCATAAGCACCTTTACCAGCAACATTGTTATCATTTCTGTTTCCACCTTGAGCTCCCCAAGTTTCTAAAGTATAAGAAGAATTAATAAAAGCATAAAATTTATCTTCTTCTCCAGAATATGGAAAACAAAAAGTATTCCCTGTATATTTAGCATATACTTCCATATCTTCATTAATATGATTATTAATATCAAATGGGATAGTTAATCCTTCATCTTCATACCATCCATCAAATGTATTACAAGCATTTGTCGGAGTTGGTACAGTTCCAGATTGGATAACAGTAGATCCAGACAAATATCTTACAACACTCTCATTACTACCACTACAATTATCTAAATACATAGTATTATACGTAATATCATAAGTCTCTTTTAATACCCAAGGATCATCTTGTGATCCTGTACCACTTGATATCATAGTCCCATTAGCAAGAGAAACTACCAAACGAACACCACCAGCGTAGCTCGCGCTGTAAGCGTAGGTAATGACATTACCATTTGAGTACACGAGACGCAAACGCGCAAGGTAGCTGGCGAAGTAGCTAGGAGAAAGCCCCCACCACCAGTAGCCAGTTTTCGTTAATACACTATAATATGTGCTTGAGTTATTATTTGTTAATGTATATAACTCTTCATGTGTTGCTAAACTTACTGGATATGTTAATTTAGCTTTACTATTACCTACTGCAAATTGATCTGCTTCATTTGGACATGCTAAATTTGTTGTTAAGCTATAATTTTTGAATCGCAATGTTGTTGATGTATCTCCACCACTCGGATTCCATGCCCCATAATTAGTTATATTTCTCGCATTACAATATACTGTATCTTCTAACATACTTGTCTTTGTACTTAAGTTTTGGCTATACCAGGCATCTATTATGCCTTTTATACTTGAATTATATCTATTTACATCGTTACTTGATAACATTTCTTCTAATATATCACTT
>JAEEGK010008653.1_pt1 | contig 23940 bp, 22 predicted proteins | sample 8958771 | NCBI WGS metagenome assembly JAEEGK01 (sample SAMN16246547, study PRJNA631951) | gut metagenome | biome: gut microbiome; feature: rumen; material: SC-attached | host: Bos | place: Iran: Karaj | collected 2018-10
AAATTTTAGTTAGTATTAAGTGAGTTGATTTGATTAAATGATTCTCGAAAATGCGCTGCAAATATAACCATTTTTTGTTTGTTGCAACGTGGATTGGGATTTTTTTAGTTTAGAGTTGAGAGTTTAGAGTTTGGGTTTTGCTTCTTTCCAATAGGCAATCATCTCTTCGAGAGTGAGATGCTGCACGCCTTTGCCTTGTTCGCGAGCTTTCTGTTCAACATAAGCGAAACGCTCACGGAACTTTTTGTTGGTTTTTTCGAGGGCGTCGTCGGGGTTCACACCAATATAGATACCGTATGCCGCCAGTGCGAAAAGCAAGTCGCCGTATTCCTCCTCAATACGCTCCGTGTTGTCGGGTTTTTGAAGCTCGGCAAAAAGCTCGGACTTCTCCTCCTCCACTTTCTGCCAAGCCTGTTCGGCATCAGGCCAACGGAAACCCACACCCGCAGTTTTTTGGTGCATACGATAAGCCTTCAGCAACGAAGGCAAGCCTTCTGGCACGCCGCCCAACACACTGCGGTTGTTCTCGCGTTCCAACTTGATTTTCTCCCAGTTTTGTTCCACCTGCTCAGCATTCTCAACATGTTCATTGCCAAAAATATGCGGATGGCGCACAATCATCTTGTCGCAGATGCCGTTAAGCACATCAGCGATATCAAAGGCACCTTGCTCCTGCCCTATCTTGGCATAAAAGACGAGATGCAGCATAAGGTCGCCGAGTTCCTTCTTTACCTCGTTAAGGTCGTCGTTGAGGATGGCTTGGCTGAGTTCGTAAGTCTCCTCAATGGTAAGGTGGCGCAGGCTTTGAATGGTTTGGGTGCTGTCCCAAGGGCAACCCGCACGAACTGCATCCATGATATCTAACAAACGCTTGAATGCGGATAATCTTTCGTCCATACTGTTGTTATTCTTTTGGGGTGCAAAAGTAAGAAATTAATGTGTTTTATAACGAAAAACACTACACTAACGCTTTTTACCCTCATGGCGGAGGAACATCCGCCATCTCCCGATCGCGTAAATGACACCCTTCCGTTCGGGAGATTGCGGGTCAAGCCCGCAATGAGGGTTAAAGGCTCTTGTGAGTGTTTCTTTGTACTATCGGCAGCACCACCCATTATCATAGTTTTTTCGTACCTTTGCAGCCCCAATGGAACGACAAAAACGCCATATCTTATTTGTGCTGCTCACCTTATTATTAATAGGGAAGGCATCGAATGCACAATTAAGCCACCGCAACTATGAGATTGAGGCGCGAATGCACTATGGTTACATGTATTTCCAGAACGACGAATACCACTCAGCCTTAGGACGTTACAGCCGACACACACCTGCCTATGAATTCTCACTGCACCGCAACACCTACGGTGAAAACCGTTGGGAAGTGCTTCACAACTACCCTTCCATCGGGTTCACCTTCTACTATTCGGGCTTCGGCAATGATGACATTTCAGCCGAGTTGGGCAAGGTGATCGCACTCTACCCTTTCATCAATTTCCCCATCACGCCTGGCACAAACAGCAGGCTGACTTTCAAATTGGGTGTGGGCGCGTCGTATCTCACCAACAAGTTCGACCCGAAAGAAAACTACCATAACTATGCCATTGGCTCACACGTCAACGCTGCCATTAATTTGTCATTCGAATACCGCCAACGCATCCTTGACCGCCTGCATTGGGTAACCTCCGCAGGCCTGACCCATTTCTCGAACGGAGCCACACGCTCACCCAATATGGGCATCAACATCTTCAGTGTGGCCTCGGGCTTGTCTTGGTATCTAGCGACACCCAAAACCCTCCTCGACAAGCGATTACGTCCCAAAAACTACCTCTTTGAGTTCGACGGCAAGCGGCATTTCGTCACCGACTACCAATACACCCTCGGGTTCAAGGATATGAGTCAGGAATATGGCACTCACCAGTATTTTTTCGTCCACGACCTTGCCGCCAACTTCATGTTTCAAATCACCGAGCGCGACCGTTTGGGTCTCGGGCTCGAGTTGGTGTACGACTATTCCGACAAGGTCACCAAACCCGATTGGAATCTCTACCTCAAGCCCGGCTTCCTGTTTGCCTATGAGATGATGCTAGACCGCGTCAGCTTCATGTTCAACGTTGGAGTGCGCAACAATGTGCCACTCAACTCCCCCACATTCGGGATGCTGTTTTACCAAAAGGTCGCAGCCCGCTACTACTTCAACGACAACCTGTTTGCTACGCTCGCCTTCACCACGTACGACATCAAGGCCGACTTCATTAGTTTTGGTGTAGGCTACCATATCCAGCACAAATACTATTTACCAACTTATGAAAAGAAACACCGTCGCAATCCTGTTTTTCCTCGTTAGCCTGATGGCCGCATCATGCAGCAAGATGGACAAGCTCTTCAACAATGGAGAACCCATCACTGAACAGCGTGAACTGAACCATAGCTTCACCACAATTTCAATGTTCAACAACGTGAATGTCAAGTTGGTACACGACAATCATCCACACTTGGAACTGACCTGTCCAGAAAACCTCATCGAGAAAATCACCACCGAGATTGACGGTGACACCTTGTACATCAAAAACGAGAATGACTACAACTGGCTTCGCAGCTACGACTACAGCATCGACCTCACCGTGTATTACGACAATTTGCGGCAAATCGATTATGCCTCCATCGGCAATTTGACCTGTGCCGAAGGGGAATCCCTAAAAGGCTTCAGCACCATGCAGATTGACACCGCATTTATTATTGACACCATATTGAATATAGACGGAACAATATCCAGTATTGACACGACAATAGACATTGACACCCTCTTTCCAAAAAACTTATTCGTCAACATCAACGAAGGTTCGGGAGATATTGACTTGACCATAAACTGTGACGTAGTGAAAAACAACTTCGGCAACGGAACTTCACACGTTACCTTCAAAGGGAAGGCAGAATATACTGAGATTATAATGAGAAGCTACGGCGTAGTTCATGCCGAAAACCTCAACTCCAACTTCGTCAGGGTGCAATCGCATTCCACCAACGATGCCTATGTTTGGGCTAGAACCAAGCTCACCGTATGGCTCTACAGCATTGGAAATGTGTACTATAAAGGAAATCCAGAAATCGTTAAGTATTGCATCAATGATGGCCAAATCATCCCTTTATAACAATTCAAAAATTAATGAGGTGTTTTTTTGAATTTGGTATGAAATTTGTAAGTATTATGACAATTATTATATCCAATTATAGAACAAACAAAACATTATTAATACAATGAAAACGTTCAGATTCCTACCCATCATTGCCTTAATGGCTATCGTCGGCTGCTCGGCAAATCGCCAGACAGCCAAGGATGACACCTACTATTCGCCTTATGGCAATACTGGTGGCCAGATGACCAGAGGCAACGGCTCATACGTGAGCCCTAGCATCAGTAGCAACTCGGAATATGACTACCAAGCCTACTATTCCGACAGCAAGAATTACGTCAACAACGCCGAACCGGTTTACCAGACCACAGAGACGGTGACTGACACCAATGGTGTGGTGTACACCACCACGGAGACGTATTACGATGCCGATTTTGCCACGCGCATCAAGCGTTTTGGCACGCAGGCCTCCTCGACGAGAGACTATTATGATGACTACTACACATACGATGGCGGCGGTAACACCTACGTCTATGTGAACAGCTACGACCCCTTCTATTGGGACTACTACCCAACCTACTATTACGGATGGAGCTATCGCCCCTATTGGAGCAGTTATTGGAGCTGGAACTGGTATTGGGGTTATCCTTACTACTACTATAGCTATTGGGGCTGGGATCCCTACTGGAATTACGGTTGGGGTTATTACAGCCACTACTGGCATCACCCGCATCACCACCACTTCCACGGAGACTGGCATCACGGCGGTGGCCATCACCACAGCGGATTCGGCGGCGGTGGCAGCAATTTCAGCAGCTATGTGGCCAGCGTCAGACACGGCAACTCCACCGGCTCGATGAGCCACGCCTTGCCCAACAGTGGCCGCAGCGGCAGCATGTCGACTCGCCCACAATTAAGCGCCAATTCATCCTTGGCTCACGTGGGTAGCAGCTCACGTCCCACAATGAGCGGCAGGCCCACCGTAGGCAGCAGCTCCTCTCCACAAGGTCCCGTCAAGAAAGGAATTGCCCGCCCTGGCAGCCGAAGCGGCGACGGCCAAAACTACACATCACCCAACAATAGCCGTCCTTCACGCTCCAGCTCAGAATATGTGCGTCCGTCGAACTCATCTTCATCACGTCCTTCCTCATCCGACTCGAGCAGAAGAAGCGCCAACAGCAGCTATAACAGAAACAGCAGCTCAAGCTCCTCAAGCGGCAGTTTCAACAGAAGCAGTTCTTCTCCTTCGAGAAGTTCTTCTTCAAGCTCAAGCCGTAGCTCAGGCAGTAGCTATAGTGGCGGAAGCCGAGGATCAAGTTCAAGCTCCTCAAGCCGCAGCTCAAGTTCAAGTAGCCACAGCTCTGGCGGAAGCCGTGGAGGCTCAGGCGGTGGAAGAAGATAATTTGCTCCCCGCAAGTGAAATTTGACAAAAAAGACTACCTTTGCAGATTGAAACGCAAGGTAGTCTTTTTTTTGCTGTCAATCATGAAAAGAACACTCATAACAGCCATCGTCCTCCTGTCCTTTATGGTTGCATTCGCGCAGGGTGCGGACGATGCTTGCCTTTTCTCCCGAAACTTCTACCAAGGCACAGCCAAAGCCATGGGCATGGGTAACGCCATGGGTGCGGTGGGCGGCGATATGACCTCCATCTGCATCAACCCAGCTGGAATGGGCATATACCGCAGCAACGAATTCACCACCACCCTCAGCCTCATGGACAACTACCAACAGTCCACCTATTACGGGACAAGCAACGGAGCCAACAAGATGCGCCTGTCCATTCCCAACATCGGCTATGTCAACACCAAGCAAAGAAGCAACTTCCGCCCGCTGCGATCCACCCAATTCGGTATCGGGCTCACCCGCACCAACGACTTCAACATACACACTTTGAGCAAGGGCATCAACCCCACGAGCTCAAAGATTGACTCATATTTAGCCCAAATCGATGGCTACTCTCAATTCGAACTCAAGGATGCCTTCCCATACGACATCTATCCAGCCTGGAGTACTTATCTCATCGACCTTTACGAAGACGAAATCGGTCCCTATTACAGCAGTCCTGTTCCTCAAGGCAACATTTGGCAAGGCGAGGAGAACGACTTCAAGGGGCGTTCGGAAGAATGGACCTTTGCTGGCAGCGCCAATTACTTCGACCAACTCTTCATTGGCATAAGCGTGAACTTGGCTCACATCAAAAGGGAGGGCACAAAGAACTTCACAGAAAGCCAAGTTGAAGGTTCCAACACGGAGTTTAATCAATGGAACCACAAGGAAGACCTCAGCAGCAACGCTTTGGGGGGCAATCTGAAAGTAGGGTTTCTCTATCATGCCACGCCTTGGCTCCGTCTTGGAGCGGCCTTCCACTCGCCCACACTCTACAACTTCGACGAGACTTGGCAAACCGAGACAGAATCACAGATTCTCAGCATCACCCGCAAATACATCAGTCCGGATTCGCATTACGAATACACCTTCATCCAGCCTTTGAAATGGGTGGGCAGCATGGCATTTGTCGTTGGCGAACAAGGTATCGTCAGCCTCGATGCGGAATACACCAACTATGGGGCGGCGCGTTTTAAGGCCAACGACTACGACTATAGCGCCACCAACGAAGTCATTAAAGACACCTACGGGAAAACCTTCAACTTCCGTTTGGGAAGCGAGTGGTCGTTGGGCAACTCCTATCTGAGATTGGGCGCTGCCTACTATGGAAGTCCGTTTGGGCTAGGTGAAAAGGGCGGCAGTGTCAAGAAAGCTTCATGCGGCATCAGCGTGCCCGTTTCCTTCGACACCACCTTTGATTTAGCCTACGAACTGAGCTACGGGCAATCCTACTATATCCTTTATGATGCCGGAGAGTTAGGCATAGAGTCCGTCACGCAAAAGCAATTCAAGAACCTTGTGGCCGCCACGCTCAAAGTAAAATTCTGACTCCTATTTGGATTGTTTCCTAAACGAATAAAACTTATTCGTCAAATAGCTGAACGTCACGCAAATGATGGAGATGATGATGTAGGAAACGGTCGGCCAAATGTGCCACACTTCCACGAAGAGTTTCAGGCCAAAGTAGTTGATAAGAATGTTTCCGACAGTCACAAGAAAATACCTGACTATCTGCGTCCTGCCTTTCAGCGTGGAGCCCGAAAAGCTGATGTGACGTGCCATCCAGAAACCCGTGAGGAAGGTGATGGGAAACTTGAACACGAAAGCTGCTATGTGGGGCGTAAAAGCGACGAAGCCGAGGTCGAAGATTTGCCCTTTGAAAATGAAATGATAAAAAACATAATACAGTACCCACTCCAAAACAAGGTTCATACCACCACATGCCGCATAACGGAACAGTTCGAGGCTCATCACCTTGCGGAAAGGCGGATAGAAGAAGTCAATGACCGTTGTCAAGGTGCGTTCTATCCAAGATTCTATGTTTTTCAAGGCTGACATTCAGGGCGCAAAAATAAACAATTACAGCCAAATCACTTCAAAATCTTTGAGCAATGCGGATGCTTTTTCCCAATCGTCGGTGAAGCCTAGCACATATCCACCACCACCTGAGCCAGAGATCTTTACACCGAAGTTGAAGTCGTAATTGGCGGTAAACAAGTCCAAAGTGTTCTCCGTAATCATCGGGCGAAGGAATTCCAACTGGCCTTTTGTAAGCTGTTTCAACGACTTGAAAAACAGATTAGTATCGCCTTGGATCATCGAATCGATGCAGGAAGTCACATAAGGGACATACTCGGATTGGAAACGGCTCAAAAACCCAGGATCCTCGCGTTGTTGCTTGAAGTGGTCGACCAAAGGTTTCGTATTGCTCTTAATCTTCGTGTCAATCAAACAGATATGGATGTCTTTTTTCAGAAAGTCACCGGAAAGCAACCGTGCACCATCTGGCGTGATTTTGAATGGCTTACCCACATAGCATTGAAGAGGGTCGATGCCCGAGCTGCTACCATGGAAATAGCTTTCCATCTTGCCGAATAGCGTCTTCAACTGCAGCAAATCGTTGGTCTTTTGCTTGGCATAGCCATCATAAACGGCAGCTACCAACGTCCCAGAGCTGCCAAGCCCATAACCCGAAGGCACATTGGAATCCAAAAAGAGATTGTAACGCAAATCATGATTAAAACGTTGCAAATCAATAATATCTTTCACATCATCCGGGGTCGAAAGATAATCTGCAAACCGTTTGAGGCTGGCATTGGAAGCCGTTCCCACATTGGCATCTAGATGTGAGGCGAAACGCCACTGGGCCGAAAACTTGGTCAAAGGAATCATCAAGGCGGTGGCATCAAAAATCATTGAATACTCACCGAAAAGAATGACCTTGCTATAATAACGCTCTTTCATCATTGTAGTTTTTTCGGTCCTTCACCCACATGGTCGGCAATCCAACGGTCACGGTCACAATAATCCGCCAATACATTCTTGATGTAATACTCAACTTTTTCAGCTTCACTTTCCGGATAAAGCAGGTGCACATTGGGGCCTGCATCCAAGGTGAAGCAGAGCGGAATTTTGGTTTCTTCACGAAATTCCCGAATCTCATTGATAAGATTCAGCGTATTGGGTTTCATCAAGATATAAGACGGGTTAGAGCACATCATCAAGGCATGAAGCTGTAGGGCTTCCGACTCAGTGATAATAATAAAGGTATCCAAATCACCCGATTGCAAAGCGGAAAGCAGGTTTTTGATGTTCTCATTGGCTTGGGCATAACGCGCAGGAGCGTAGGGATTGCCATCCATCAGGGCATGACCGGCACGACTGGAAACGGATTTTTGTTCACCGCTGACAATCAAAATGCTGTCGCGGTAGGTTTTGAAAACGGGATGGATGTCATCGGCCAACGAAACGGCATATTCATCAGAACTGTCTTTGTAACAGTCCGTTGCGCCCCAAAGTGCCATTTTTGGATACACTGAGCGTGCCGCACTGCCCGAGGCTAAACGCGAGAGGTAAGAAGCCTTGCATAAATCTAAGGACCCTGAGCCTGTCGAAGGGCCGACCAACTTGGATTCGATGTCAAGCAAACACATCACAAAAGCACTCATCGAGGAAGCCGAAGAAGCGATGCCAGAGGAATGGGGGAAAGTATTGCGGCTTTCCACCGTCAATGCCAACTGATTGATAAATGGGAAAAACACTTGATAATCAAGCAGGAACTTCTCGATTTTGGCACCAAAGGCAGGGTTTTCCTTGCCCTCAAAGAAGAATCTGAAGTCAAGTCTATCGGCTTTTTCAAAACTGATGAATGTCTCGGAACAGCATTCCGATAAGGTAAAGCTAATTGACGGATTCTGAGGGATTTGCTTCCCTTTCTTGCCCCAATATTTCACCAAAGCGATGTTCGACGGACTTTGCCAGCCCACCTTGCCTTGAAAGCCACTCGGCACCTCGCCTTTGAAGGCTTCGCTTAACCATTTGTTTTCCATTTCCATTATGTTTTAGGCTGCGAAGATAAGGATTTATTTGAAGTTTAATACCAAATCCCTATTTTTGCACCTTAATTATATATAGCATACTCCATGAATCTATTTCAACTCTTCAAAAACGTCAGCCCTTTCGTAAAGCCATACAAGTGGCTGGTTTTCATCACTTTAATCTTAACCCTACTTGGCTCTCTGATGGCGCAGGTCAATGCCATTGTCCTCGACTGGACCGTCGATGAAGTGAACGGCCTTGTCACGGCGGGTGAGCGTTGGGGTCAACGGGCGGCACACATCGTCATCCTAATTTCGTCTGTGCTATTAGGCAAGGAAATACTCTCGGCGGGCATCACTTTCGCGCAGAACTATTTCGGAGAGCGGATGCGTATCTATGTCAGCCGCGATTTGGCGCAAAGTGTCATCGAGAAGGTGCTCACCTTCAAGATGGCTTTCTTCAACTCGGGCGACAACGCCACAGGTAAGCTCCAAGCTCGTATCGACCAAGGTGTCAGTTCGTTATCACGAACGGTGCAGAACTTCTTCATCGACCTATTGCCGCTGTTCACGAGCGCACTTTTGGCTTTGATATTGATGTTCGCGGCGAATGTCTATGTAGGACTAGTAGCTCTTGCTATCGTGCCTATCTATTTCTGGATCACCTACCGACAGGCTCGCCGACTGAAAGGCTGGCGCCGCGAAATGCGGTCGCACTTGGAGACCAAGAGCCAAGGCATCAAGAACATCATCGACTCCATTAATGTCATCAAGAGCTTCAACCGCGAGCAGATTGAAGGTCAAAAGCAACTTGATATCCAAAATCAAGTAACTGAAAACCAGATGAAAACTCGTAAAGTGGCATTTTATTACAATGGCGTCAAAAGCTTTGTGAAACAAGTGGGCACAGTGCTGGTTATCATCCTGACGGCATACCTTGTTTTAATAGACTACCCTGGCATGACCATCGGTAAAATCATGTACCACGTGATGCTGTTCAGCAACGTCATCGCCCCAATCACACAGTTACAGCGCATCTTCGATGATGTGAACGACGCTTTGATATATGCCGAGGGCTTCTTCGGTATCCTTGACGCAGAAGAGGAAGTGGAACCATCGGGCAGCTACAAGCCAGAAAAGATCCACGGCAAGTTCGAAATGAAAGATGTCAATTTCACCTATCCCAATGGTAACCAAGCCCTTTTCGACGTGAACATGACCATTGAGCCAAACAAGATCACGGCATTGGTGGGTCTGTCGGGTGCGGGCAAGAGCACCATTGTGAACCTCTTGGACAAGTTCTACGAGCCGCAGACGGGTATTATTACCCTTGACGGCATCGACTTGCGCGAATACGACACCAAGTTCCTGCGCGAGAACATCGGTCTCGTGCTGCAGAAGAACCATATCTTCGACGGCACCATCGAGGAGAACATCCTCTATGGCAATCCTAACGCCTCCCATGAGGAGGTGGTGGAAGCCGCCAAGAAATCGTACATCTACGACCAAATCATGGAGTTACCGAAGCAGTTCGAGAACAAGGCTTCCGACCTCTCTGGCGGTCAGCAGCAGCGCATCGCCATCGCGCGCATGTTCCTCAAGAACCCGCCCATCATCTTCCTTGACGAACCTACTGCCAGCCTCGATGCCATCGCCACCGAGCAAATCAAGAACAGCCTTGATGCCATCAAGAAAGACCGCACCGTCATCATCATCTCGCACAGCATTTCGCAAATCATCGACAGCGAAATGGTTTACGCTCTCAAGACTGGCCATGTGGAAGAGTCGGGCGACCCAGACGAAATCTACAAGAAAGGCGGTATCTACAAGGACATCATTGATGCTTCGGCACGCAGCTTGAACATTCAGAAGATTGCGAGGACGATTGAAGACAACAATTAATCCTGTAGAGACGCGATTAATCGCGTCTCTACAATTTTAATACATTTTTCTAAAGCATTTTTTCCAACCAATACATTTTTTTACTATTTTAGCCGATTCTTTTGAAAAGGGGATTACAAATCCCCGATTCAAATCTGTCGGATTGCAAATCCGCCAGAACAACAATTCAACAATTCAACGATCAACAATTCAACAACAAATATGAGCACCAACTTTGACCCACGCGCCAACTACGAGCTGACCAAGCAACAGGCCGGCTACGTCGAGCGCAAGAAAGCCACACAGGAAGACTATGACCGCATAGGCTTCATGTCGGGACTGGAAGTGCACCAGCAGATCAAGACCAAGGAAAAGCTGTTTTGCCACTGTCCCGCCGGACAATTCAACAAGTTTGAGGACTACGATGCCGAGCTGATTCGTCACATGCGCCCAACGCTTTCGGAATTAGGCGAATACGACGGCACAGCCTTGATGGAGTTCAAGACGAAGAAGGAAATCGTCTACCGCATCAAAAACGGCACCGCCTGCACCTACGACGTTGACGACACCCCGCCGTTCCCCATCAACCGCGAGGCCTTGCACAATGCCATCATCATCGCCCTGCGTTCGAACCTGAACATCGTGGGCGAGGTGCATATCACCCGTAAACAATATCTCGACGGCTCTATCCCGACAGGCTTCCAGCGTACCGCCATCGTGGGCGTGGAAGGCTTGCTCAAGCTGCCGAAGAAAGACATCCGCCTCATTCAGTTGAGCATTGAAGAGGACGCCTGCCGTGAAATCAGCGACATCGGCCACCGCCGTATCTATCAGACCGACCGCCTCGGCGTGCCGTTGATTGAGACCGTGACCTATCCCGACTGCAAGAACCCTGACGAGCTGCGCGAGACCTGCGAATACATCCGCTTCCTCGGCCGCAGCACAGGCTTGGTCCGCACGGGCATGGGCGCAGGCCGTCAAGACGTCAACGTAAGCTGCACGGGTGGCACCCGTATCGAGTTGAAGGGCGTGCAACATGCCAAATGGATTCCTGAGTTGTCACACAACGAGTGCTTCCGCCAGTGGTCATTGGTGCAGTTGCAAGAGCGCCTCAACCGCGAGGTCGGCAAGGAGGGCTGGAAAGTGGAAGTCATGGACGTTTCGTTCGCGACCGACTACCTGCCCATCCTCGACAACAAAGCCAAGGGTGGCGCACTGAAACTCGTCAAGTTGCCGAAGTTCCGTGGCGTGCTTTCTCATTTCACCCAACCCGGCAAGATGTTTGCCGACGAAATCGCCGACCGCCTGAAGGTCATCGCCTGCCTCGAGCGTCCCAACATGCTCCACGACGAGATGTTTGAACCCGTGTTGACCCATTCGCAATGGCACAAATTGGCCAAGCGCATCCACGCCACCGATGAAGACGCCCTCATTCTCTTGTGGGGTCCGCAAAACGACATGCCCACTGCCATCGAGACCATCGAAGAGCGTTGCCTCATGGCTTTCGACGGTGTGCCGAAGGAAACCCGTAAGGCCGTCTGCAATGGCATCACCATCTTCGAGCGCGTGCTCCCTGGTGCCGACCGCATGTACCCCGACACCGACTCGGCTCCCATTCCGCTCGACCCCGCCTTCATCAAAGCTTTGCGTGCAGAGATGCCTACCGAGATCATCGACCGCTACTACAAACTCAAAGAGTGGAATGTGCCGGAGGACTGCTTCCGTTACATCTTTGCGAAGAACTGGTTCCCTGCTATGGCCGAAGTCGTCGAGAAACTCGGCGTGGACGGCCGCACCGTCGGTCGCTTTGTTGGCATGAGGCTCAAGCACCTGTTAGGTAAGAATCCCGCTTCGAAGTTCAACGAATCGACATTGTTCAACCTCTTTGCTTTCTTGAAGGAGCAAGGTTTGGACTATCGTTTGGCTTGGAACATGGCACCTTCGTTGGTCGAAGACGCATCGTTGCCGATGGAGCAAGTGTTGAACAAGATGGGCTTCAAGCGCTATGCTAAAGATGACCTATTGACCAAGCTCGACAACCTCTGCGCAGGCTTTGCGCCGAAGAAGAAATCCTGCACCGACCTTGACCGCCAGAACTGGATCATGGGTCAGATGAAGGAAGCGATGGGCAACATCGAAATGAAAGAATTGGCTAACAACATCAAATAAAGAAGAACATGGCTGAAGATTTTTTCCAAGGATATTGGGGTGCCTCGCTTGAGGTGCTCAAGAAATACAACTGCCGCGTGTGGAGTCAGGCCGAGTGCCAGACCACGGGTGGCCTCTTCAAAGGCACAATCCTGCCTCGCGCCGCCTTCCAAGACGACCAACACATCGTCATGAAGGTTAACACGGGCTACAACATCGGCGTCGACATCAGCACCATCACGGGCATGGTCGAGACCGACTACAAGAAAGCCAACTACCACATTCCGGAGAAGGAATTTCCTTATACTGAGGGACTTCCGCACGTGAAATTGCTCGGCACGGGTGGTACCATCGCCTCGCGACTCGACTACCGCACGGGTGCTGTGATTCCTGCCTTCTCGCCTGGTGAGTTGTATGGCGCCGTGCCGGAACTGGCCGACATTTGCAACCTCGACACCGAGAAGGTGTTTGCCGTGTTCTCCGAGAACATGTCGCCCAAGGAATACATCGCCTTGGCCAAGAAGATTGGCGAGGAGATTAAGAACGGCATCGACGGCATTGTCATCGGCCACGGCACCGACACCTTGGCTCACACCGCCGCCGCCTTGACCTTCATGTGCCAGAACCTCCCTGTACCGATCGTGTTGGTCGGCTCGCAGCGTTCGTCAGACCGTCCTTCCTCGGATGCTGCCTTGAACCTCATGCACGCCATGACTGCTGCCGGTCATGGCGATGTGGCCGAGGTGATGGTCTGCATGTTTGGTCCCACCTCCGATGAATATGGCTTCCTGCACCGTGGCACGCGTGTGCGTAAGATGCACTCGTCCTATCGTTCCACCTTCCGCACCATCGGCGACACGCCCGTCGCTACCGTTGACCGCAAGCGTGGCGTGGTGCCGATCAAGGAGGTCTACAACCACCGCCGCAACGACCGAGATGTGAAGATTATCCCGACCTTCGACGACCGCGTGGCCATCCTCTACTACTATCCTGGCATGAAGCCCGATGTGCTTGACGCCTTGGTCGACAACGGTTACAAGGGCATTGTGTGGGACGGCACCGGTTTGGGTCACGTCAACCGTGGCATGTTCGATGCCATCCAGCGCGCCACCGACAAGGGCGTTCACCAATACATGACCGTGCAGACCATCTGGGGCTATGCCCACATGTTCGTTTATGACACGGGCCGTGACCTCATGGACCGTGGCATCATCCCCGCACAGAACATGCTTGCCGAGACCGCCTACATCAAGTTGGGTTGGGCCTTAGGTCAGACACACGACAGGGAAGAGGTGAAGAACATCATGCTCACTCCCGTGAACAGCGAAATCACCCCGAGAGAGCCTTACAACGGGTATCTCGTCTATCAGGGTGGTGTGCCTGAAGTGGAGGAGTTTGTTAGGAAGGTGCATAAGTAAACCTATAATGCACACGAAAAAAGGAGTCGCGATTGCGACTCCTTTTTTCGTGTTACCCCAGCTTTTCGGCTATGGTATTGCACAAATCCCCGACATTCTTCAGCTTGTTGAGTTCCCTGAGTTTAAACTTAATACCGAACACTTCCTCAACTTTGGTAATCATAAACATGTGGGTCAGTGAATCCCAGTTTTCAACATCAGAGGCCGTCATATCGTCGCGCAATACGATAGTATTGTCACTGAAAACATCGTGAAAGATTACTGTCAGTTTTTCGGTAATTTCATTTCTATTCATAATTATTGAGTTTTGAATTTATGTTTTTGTTTTGCAATTATAATTCTTTTTCTATTAGTAATACTGTATCATCCGGGTAATACTCTTTTGTTAATGGATTATCAGAGTGGTAACTTTTAACAACCTTGAAACCCTCTAGTTCGTATAATTTCAATACAATCTTATTACTGGCAAAAACATGACCTTGAATTTTCTTAGGCTTTGGGGTTAAGCCCAATGCATACTCAAAATGCTTTTCATCCAAATCGTTAAACAAAAAATAACCGGTATACTCCTTTTTGACGTATGCGTATTCCAATTGATATGTTCCCATCTCACGAGGTATTTGTATGTCTTTAACAATCTCCAACTTTTCTCTGGCTCTGATAACATTCTCGCGTGGAAAATAATAACCTATTAGATTTGATTTAATAATCGATGATGGCATATCTTCAAATCCTTCAACCCATCCTCCCATTCCAGCAACAGGTTCTCCTTTATGAAAAGCCAATATAAAATTGCTTAAAGAAAACTCGCATCCATCCATTTCTTCATTAAGAATATCAATAATATATCTCTTAAAATCATTATCTGAAAGGTCGAAAAGATTTGCCAATCCGTTTCTACCAGTATTACTTTTTTCTGCTTCTGTAATTATTTCAGCAACGAATTCTACATCATCAAGTGTTGCCCTTTTAAAGATAAAGTCGTCCATAAAAAGTGATTTTTTAAAAAAATAATACCACACCGCCCCAAGTGTATCCCAACCCCTGAGCTATTGAAAGAACTGTCATGCCCTTGGTCAATTTGCCGTCCTTCATAGCTTCACAGAGTGCGATGGGAATAGTGGAACTAACAGTATTACCCGTATTCTCAATATTCACGTAGTATTTTTCTGGAGGAATGCGTAGAGTCTTACGTTCCAAGTTGGCAAGGAAAATGTTGGCCTGATGATAGACATGCAGGTCAATATCATCTTTTGACAATCTATTCTTTTCCAACACATCTTTGAACAACGCTGGGATGCTTTCCAAAGAGTAGTTCAAAATAGCCGGGCCGTCCATATAAAGATTGTCAGACGAAAGGGGGTTGCCAAAGTCATCAAATTTAAGGTCATTGGCTGGTTGTAAATGACGTGCGCCACCAGTCTTAACGATCAGGTTTTCTGCACCCTCACCATCGGTACCAATTACAAACTCGCCTATTTCAGCTATTCCCTCAGTGCTGACCACTGTAGCACTGGCTCCATCACCAAAGATGGTGCGATTGCTTTTGTCTTTCTCGTGCATATATTTAGTGTAGGTTTCACCTGTCAGTAACAGCACGTTTTTGGCTTGCCCTGCTAATATTACGGCTTTCGCTAACGATAAACCTACTATATATCCGTTGCAACCCAAGTTCACATCTATGGCAGTCAAATTTTGGCTCAACTCCATCCGTTTCTGAATAACGCATGCCGTGGTGGGGAGGTGATAATCCGCACTTTGCGTCACAAAGATGAGATAATCTATCTCGCTTTTGTCAATACTGCTTGTTTCAAACAGTTGCTCAGCAGCTTTAATGGCAATATCGCTCGCTGTTTCGTTCTCGGCAGTAACATGACGCTGTTTGATACCAAGTTTTTTCTCAATTTTCTCCACTGTCCAGTCTGGGAACATAGCGGCCACCTGTTCGTTGGTTAACACACCTTCTGGCAGTGCGTAATTGATTGCTTTGATATAAACCTTCATTCTATTTATTTATTTATTTTAATGTAAACCCACCATCAATCAAGATATTGGAACCTGTCATCCAGCCAGAGGCATCACTCAGCAGATAGACGGCGCAATAGGCAATGTCTTGTGGCTTCCCAAATCGCTTCAGAGGATATTTCTGCCGTAAAGTCTCAAGCTCTTCTTCTCCCAATGTGCCGTTGCTCACTTCAAGAAGCGGTGTCTCCACAACTCCTGGATGTATAGTATTCACCCTGATACCTTGGGCTGAAAGTTCGAGAGCCAGACTCTTTGCGAAGCCCGCAAGGGCAGCCTTAGTAGCCCCATAGCCCCCTTCGCCTACCTGGCTGCGATAAACGCCTGAGATGGAGGAGATGAATATGATGGAAGCGTTTTTCTGTATTTTCTTTTTTTTGAGCAGCAGGCTGTTCAGCATCAGTGGTGAAAACACATTGGTTTGGAAGATACCCTCCAGTGACAGTTGGTCCATAAACTTGGCCGTCTGAATCTGCGAGATACCGGCACAATACACTACGCCGTTCAGTGGGGGCATTTTGTCAACGATCTCCTTGCGGGTTTCCTCTGAATTTAAGTCACCACATAAAACCAAATGGCCTTCTCCAGCCAAGGAGGCTAAAGTCTCTTGTAGTCTCGTTTCATTTCTGCCCGAAAGCACTACTTTTGCCCCCATTTGCGCACACGCAATGGCGGTGCCCCGCCCGATGCCAGACGAGGCTCCTGTCACAAGTATGAATTTTCCTTCCAATGAAAATGGATTCTCCATCTTACCTTACTTGGTCTGGATCAGGTTGAATAAATCTTCGATAGTATTGCAAGCGCGAAGATCGGCACCTGTAATCTTTTTACCGAAGTTCTCCATGGTCAAAGCGACAATGCTAAGGGCGGTTAGCGAACCCCATTCATCCAATTCTTTGTAAACGGTGTCAGCCTTGAACTGTTCAGCTGGAGTCTCGTCAAACTCCTCGGCAAATGCGGTAACAAATTCATCTAATGTCATAATGCTCAGTTTTAGTGATTAAATATTGTAATTTTGTCTTTATTCTTCTTGCACAATCTTGAAATTTTTGACTTTACCAGCGTATGTCGGAACATCTAGTAGCGATTGCTGATGCAAATTGGGGTACATGCGACGCACGATCTTTTCAAGAGTATCATCTGTTCCCACTTCGTAGAATTCTGTCACTCCGTCCCTAACCATGTTGTGAGTCATAGTTGTCCATAAAACAGGATGTGTGATATGTTGAATTAGGTTTTCCTTGATCTCGTTAGGGTCAGTATGGGGTAAAGCATCAACACACTGATAGATAGGAATGGTCGGAGTGTTGAATTGGGTTTTCTTAATGATTTCGCCCAATTCTTCACGAGCTTCATCCATATAAGGTGTATGAAACGAGCCCCCAATAGCGAGAGGTACAGCTTTCTTGGCCCCCTCTTTCTTGAAGGTGCGGCATGCTTTCATCACACCTTTCATTGACCCACTTATCACGACTTGACCGGGACCGTTATAATTAGCAAAATAAATAGGTTCGCCTGTCTCATCCCATATTTCCTTGATGCGTTTAGCCACATATTCATCGGAAAGGCCGATAACTGCACCCATACCAGTGGGGTATTTATCGCAAACTTTTTGGCCAATTAGGGCACGATTCAGAACAAGGTTCAAGCCATCCTCAAAACTGATAGTTCCATTGATAACCAATGCGGCAAACTCCCCCAACGAATGACCAGATACCACATCAGGCTTAACATCTTGCTGACACAAGGCGAGAATTGTTTCATACAAAAACACCGCAGGTTGGGTGTTTTTGGTTTCCATCAATTCCTCTTCAGTACCATGAAACATCACATCTGTTATCTTATACTGGAGATAATCATTAGCTCTCTCAAACAATTCTTTCGCTTTTGGGAATTGTTCGTAGAGATCTTTACCCATTCCCTCTTTTTGGCAGCCCTGACCCGGGAAAATGAATGCTTTCATATTATCATATTTTTTAGTTTTACTTTGTCGGTCTTGTCGTTGGCATTCAAGGGGAACGCTGGCACATAGAACAATCGTGTCGGTATCATATACGATGGCATCTTGGTGCGCATGTAGGCGATCATTTCGTCTGGATTGAATTCCTCCGACTCAATGAACATGGCGATTTCGGTTAGGCCGTCTTTGTTGTCAAAAGCCATGCAGACCACATCCTTGTCGCCCAGAAACTCGCGGGCGTGCCACTCTATCTCTCCCATCTCCACACGAAATCCTTGTATCTTGGCTTGATGGTCGAGACGACCTGAGTACATGATGTCGCCGTCGGCATCTTTGAAGCAAAGGTCGCCCGTATGGTAGAAACGCATTTTTACTCCATCAATTTCTTTATAGAAGAAAGAGCTGGCATTTTTTTCTTCGTTCTTCCAATATCCTTTGGTCACTTGATCTCCTGCGATGCACAATTCACCTTTTTCACAAGGTTTGCATTCATTGCCATTCTCATCCAAAATGATGGCAGTGCAATTAGCCAGTGGCTTGCCAATAGACACGCTCCCATTTATGGTTTTGTTCTCTCCCCACTTATTTAACTTGTAATATGTGCAATATATAGTACATTCGGTTGGGCCATAGAAATCGTAAATTTCCGTGTTGGTGGCACAATTGTACCAATCCTTCATCAGATTCAAAGGACAAGCCTCGGCAGTAAGGATACAGGTCTTGAGACTGGAGGCATCAATTTCATCGAAATAGGGTTTGATATAACGGAGCATCGATGGTGCCATAGCGCCAAAGGTCAGTTGATGGTCTTCAATCAGGCCACTGACATAGATATATTTGATTTGTCCGTAAGGGACGGTATAACAGCAGGCGCCCTTGGACAGTGGAACAAGATAACCCTGAACTGATACGTCAAATGAAAGATCGAAACATTGTAAACAACGGTCTTCCTCTGTGATTTTGATACCAGTTTGCCAGAAAGAATCCATGAATGCCGCCACATTTCGGCGCATCATCATTACTCCTTTAGGTTTGCCTGTGCTACCTGAAGTGAAGAGGATGTATGCCAATTCTTCATCCGAAATACCTTCTTTGGGTTCAAGACAGTCACCGGCGTATTCAAGTTGTGCAGTATTTAGCACGCGGATGTTCTCATAACGGCTTGTTTCCGACGAATCAAGAATCAAGTCAAGTTCCACTTGCTCGCAGATGTCGAGGCAACGCTCCAAAGGCCAGTTGGGGTGGAGTGGCACGTAACAGAGCCCTTCCAGCCACAAGGCAAAAATGGAGGCGTAGGTTTCCAAATCGTCGTTAATGACAAGGCCGATCATTGTGTTGCGATACTCCGTCTTTTTCAGTTGGGTCCTAATCTTCGACACGCATTGCCCAAATTGCAAATAAGTGAAATGTTTCTCGTTAATGCAGAAAGCAGGACGATTCGGAAACCTGTTGACGGCATTGACAATACTATCCAAGATGGTTTTGCAGAAGGTTGTTTTCATTAGGTTGATGAGATTTAAGAATCCGAATGCTTTAATTCGGTGCAAAATTAGGGAAATAATCTCAGATTACGCATGGTTTGGTTGTTTTCTGGAAAAAACTTGTGAGTTCAACGAGTTTGTCGTATTTTTGCAGCCTCAATAACTATTAGGATTCGTTATTTAACCAAGTTGCAAACATGGTATTTAATTCCATACCTTTTGTGCTGTTTTTCGTTGTTGTCTTCTTCGTGTATTGGTTCCCGCTGAAGAAAAACACGAAAGCGCAGAATGTTTTCTTGTTGGTGGCCAGTTATTTCTTTTATGGGTATGCCGATTGGAAGATGCTGCCTTTGCTGATGGTTGCCACTGCAGCTTTCTATTTTTTGGGAATAGGGATAAGCCGATCAAAATCGGAAAAAGAGGCATCTTGGTTAAGGGCTTTGGGTGTGGTTCTGGGAGTTGGCATACTATTCTATTTTAAATACTTAAACTTTTTCATCGAGTCTTTTGCTCACCTTTTCGAGAGCATGGGGCTGCATACCAATTGGCATACTTTCAACATCGTTATGCCTTTGGGAGTCAGTTTTTTCACATTCAGGTTGATTAGTTATGTGATAGACGTCTATAATGGCGAGGTCGAGCCTACTCGAGATGTCGTAGAGTTTGCCACATACATAGCGTTTTTCCCGTGTATTCTTTCGGGGCCCATTGACAAGCCGAAGTTCATTGGCCAATTACATCAAAAACGCGAGTTCAATTACGGCCAGGCTGTTGATGGAATGCGACAGATTCTTTGGGGCTTGTTCAAGAAGATGCTGGTAGCTGACACTTGCGCCGTATATGTTGATGATGTGTTTTCAACATACACAGAACAATCTGGTAGTACATTGCTTCTGGCGGCTGTTTTTTATTCTATCCAATTGTATGCAGATTTTTCTGGATATAGCGATATGGCGATAGGTGTGGGTAAGTTGCTTGGTTTCAGGATTGCGCGCAATTTCAACAATCCTTTTTTTGCGTTGAATATGGCTGATTTCTGGCGTCGCTGGCACATGTCCTTGACGTCATGGGTGACTGATTATGTGTTTACTCCTTTGAATTTTCAATTCCGTCGTTGGGGCAAGGCAGGAATGATACTTGCCATCATCATCAACATGATGGTAGTGGGATTGTGGCATGGGGCGAACTGGACATTTGTCGTGTTTGGACTTTATCACGGGCTGCTTTTTATTCCACTTATCTTGTCGGGAGCGTTTATGAAAAAGGCCCAGTTAACGACAAATAGAATTGGATTGCCTGTGCTGAAAGAATTTGGCTGGATGTTATTGACATTCGCTTTGGTGACTTTGGGTATGATTATCCCTAGAGCAGAAAGCATCGGGCAGGCATGGGGATATGTTTGCGGAATGGTAAATAGGAGCTTGTTCTCTATTCCTTGGTTGAAAACGAGAGATTACTATATCCCCAAACTGGTTTTCCCATTTATTATGTTTGTTGTAGAATGGTTGCAGAGGAGGAAGGAACATGGATTAGAAATGGGCTATGATACGAGGTTTACTTGGCTAAGGTTTCTCTTATATTTGGTAATCTTATTGTTTACGTGGATTTATTCTGAACCTGGTGAAACCACCTTTATTTATTTCCAGTTCTAAGAGTTATAGAAATGAAACGCTTTATTATAAAGATAATGGTATTTCTTCTTCTTTCACTCATTATTGCAATAGTGATAGAATGTGTTGTTAGGAGTGCCCCCAATCCTTATAAGTATAAGATATCTCTAATTGAAGATCAAAAGAAAGATGTTCAATTATTGGTTTTAGGTTCTTCAACTGCATATAATGATATCAATCCAAGGTTTTTTGATAAAAAAACGCTGAATATGGCATTAGGAGGACAAGGGATAGTGATTGATGCTTTTTTGGTGAATCGTTATATAAACCAAATGCCAAATCTGGAAGCAATAATACTTCCTGTTGAATATGGAACTTTATTTATGCCTGTTGTGTTCGGATTTCCTGACGGATTAATGAATTATCATATTTATTATGAATTTGAACCAGATTGTTTTTCCATTGATAATTATTTTGAGTTTTTTCATAGTAAATCTGTTCGAGTGAAACTTGAGAGGATGATACGAGGAGAAACACCTCAGTTTTCAGATAGTTTGGGCTTTTCTGGAGAAGAATGGATAGGCCCTTTGGAAGCAGAAATTGCTGTAAAAGGAGTGACCGCTGAAGACTATTCAGATAATCAGATTGATAAGAACATAAAGGCCTTGCGTCAGATTGCAGAATTATCAGAAAAAGCAAATGTTAAACTTGTTATTGTTTCAATGCCGTTTCATAAATCATTTCGTGATCTTGCTTCCCCAACGCAATGGTCGTTTGTACATAGCACAATTGATAGTGTAATAAAGCAGTATAACAATAGCCTATATTTAAATTATTATTATACGGATTTTGCTGATACTTGTTATTTTAATGCCTCACATTTAAATATTGATGGAGCGGAATTGTTTTCTACAATGCTTGCACATGATTTAGATTCCATAGGCGTTTTTCAAAACTGAGGAAATCTCAACTGTTTTGATAGATTTTCTCAGATTCTATTTGTTGTTTCCAATAGGTTGAATAATTCCTTACTTTTGCACCCGCAAAAACAAGCGCAATATGCTTTTCAACTCCCTCCAATTCGCGTTATTCCTGCCGATAGTTTTTCTGCTCTATTGGTTTGTCTTCGACCGCTTCGTCAGCAAGTCGAAGTGGCAGTTGCGTTTGCAGAACGCTTTTGTAGTTGTAGCAAGCTATGTGTTCTACGGTTGGTGGGACTGGCGTTTTCTGCTGCTCATCGCATTTACATCTTTTTGTTCGTGGGGCAGCGGATTGCTTATCGGAAAGGCTGAGTCGACGAAAAAAGCCAAAACTTGGATGTGGCTGAACATCGTCCTCAATCTGGGTATCTTGGCTACATTCAAATATTACGACTTTTTCGTCACCGAGTTTGCGCAACTGTTCCATGTTTCTACGGACGGCTTGTTGTTGAAAGTGATACTTCCCGTAGGTATCTCGTTCTACACGTTTCAAGCCCTTAGTTATTCCATTGATGTTTACCGAGGTAAGATAGAGCCGACCAAGGACATTGTCGCCTTTTTCGCCTTCATCTCTTTCTTCCCGCAGTTGGTGGCCGGTCCCATTGAGCGGGCAACCAATCTTCTACCACAGTTCCTGAAGAAACGCGAATTCGACTACGACACCGCCGTTGACGGGATGCGGCAAATCCTTTGGGGCTTGTTCAAGAAGATAGTGGTGGCTGACAATTGCGCCGTGTATGTGGACCAAGTTTTCTCAACCTACACAGAACAAAGCGGAAGCACCTTGCTTCTTGCCGCAATATTTTTCACCTTCCAGATTTATGGCGACTTCTCGGGTTATTCCGACATTGCCATAGGCACGGCCAAACTTTTTGGCATCAAGTTGATGCGGAACTTCAACGTGCCGTATTTCAGCAGGGACATTGCGGAGTTTTGGCGCCGTTGGCATATCTCTTTGACGACTTGGTTCCGCGATTATGTCTATATCCCTTTGGGCGGTAGCCGAGTGAGCAAAGCCAAGGTTGTAAGGAACACTTTCGTCATTTTCCTCTTGAGCGGTTTCTGGCACGGCGCGAATTGGACATTCATTGCTTGGGGTGCATACCATGCTGTCTTATTTCTGCCGTTGATACTGACTGGCAAGAATCGCAAATATACCAACCAAGTGGCTGAAGGTCGCATTTTGCCTACATGGAAGGAGGTAGGGCAGATGTTTATGACGTTCTTTTTGGTGGTGTTTGGGTGGATTATTTTTAGGGCGGAGAGTATTGGGATGGCTTGGGAGTATGTTTGTGGGATGTTCGATGTGAGTTTATTTATGGTTTTCATCAAGAAGAAAATTGCATTAAGCAATGTCATTTTTATTACCATTATGTTGGTAGTGGAATGGTCGCAACGGAGGAAGGAGCATGGGTTGTCATTTTTGTCAAAAGTCAAACCGTTGTTAGTACGGTGTGTTATTGTTGTATTGATAATAGAATTCATTTTGTTTTTTAAAGCATCGGCACCTTCACAATTTATTTATTTCCAATTCTGATGAAAAGACTATTTAAAATAACACTATTGGTTCTAAGTATTTTGTTTTTACTTAATGTTGCTTTGGATTATGGTTTTACGCGCATTTTGAATCAATCGCGTGGAGAATTATACAATGAATGGAACAATATTATTCACGACAAAATTGAAGCGGATTTGGTAGTGATTGGCTCTTCAAGGGCTTGGGTGCAATACGACCCTAGAATAATGGATTCTTTATTATTGGTGTCCGCTAAAGCTTTAGTGAGTTGAGATAAAAAACAGGCTGAAATCTCCGAGGAGGTTCCAGCCTTTTTCGTTACCTTTGTTTCTGCTACAAAACACGAATAACGATGGGCAAAGGTACG
>JAEEGK010008654.1_pt1 | contig 23939 bp, 16 predicted proteins | sample 8958771 | NCBI WGS metagenome assembly JAEEGK01 (sample SAMN16246547, study PRJNA631951) | gut metagenome | biome: gut microbiome; feature: rumen; material: SC-attached | host: Bos | place: Iran: Karaj | collected 2018-10
CCGACGGCAGTTTCAGCATTGAGGCGACGCCAGAAGATGTGCACCACAACTACTATCTGTGGGTGGAGGCCGACTCGCTCTACGGCAGCCGCAGCGTAACGCTCGAAAAATTTCCCTACGGGCGGCAGATGTTCAGTTTGGGCGTGGTGCAGGTTGAAGGGCCAGTGCCGCCAACCGTGCAAACCGCTGCCGTACAAGCCATTGCGGCCAACACTGCCGCTTCGGGCGGAAACATCACGGCTATTGGCGGCTCTGCTGTTGTGCGCCGTGGCGTGTGCTGGAGCACTCTGCAACTGCCCACCGTGGCCGACCCGCACACCACCGACGGTCGCGGCCCAGGCGAGTACACCAGCCAGATGACAGGTTTGAGCGTGAACACCGTATATTATGTGCGCGCCTACGCCACCAACAGCGTTGGCACGGCATACGGCGAGCAGTTTGAATTTCGCACTGCCGACGGTCTGCCCACATTGCGCACCGACAGTGTTACCAGCATTACAGCCACCACAGCCACCTGCGGCGGTGAGGTTCTGGCCGATGGCGGTTTTGCGGTTACAGCCCGTGGCGTTTGCTGGAGTACGGCCACTCAGCCCACCATAAGCAACAACCACACCACCGACAACATTGGTTTAGGCCCATTCGCCAGCAGTCTGACTGGCCTTGAGCCCGCCACCACCTACTATGTGCGCGCCTACGCCACCAATCCCGCTGGCACAGCCTACGGCGAGCAGCGCACGTTTACCACGCAGAGCGGACTGCCAACTGTTGTAACTGCCGCAGCCACAGCGGTTTCTGCCACCAGCATAACCATTGGTGGCACAGTTGAGGCAGATGGCGGTTTTGCCGTAATGGCACGCGGTGTTTGCTACGGCACGCAGCCCAATCCCACGCTTGCCAACCAGCACACCACTGATGGCAGCGGCACAGGCGCTTTCGGTAGCAGCATAACAGGTTTGCAGAGCAATACCACATATTACGTGCGCGCTTACGCGACAAATGCCGTGGGCACTGCGTATGGCGAGGTGGTAACGGTTGTTACAATTAATAATTAACAGAGAACAATTAACAATGAATGGCGAAAGAGCAAAAAGGTTTAGGTTGTAGGGCTATTATAGCGTGGCAGACGATAAAGGACGAAAACAATGATGATTGAGTATATAAATAAGAAGAAAAAATATGAGTAATAGTATTTCATTTTTGTTAGGTGCTGGTTTTTCTGCGCCTATGGGGTATCCAATAGGAAATAGTATGGAGCATAAAATAAGTGAGTTATTATCTAAACTTATACAAGAATATTATGCTCGCCCAACTCCATATGGAAAATATCCTTTAATACTTCAAGAAATAATCAAGAATTATACCGATAAGCATATTGGATTCAATTATGAAGAATTGTATGAATACATAGATTTTTGTTGTAGTGATGAAAGAATAGGCTGCAAGTTAAATGATATCTGGCAGGGTAAACGCCCTATTAAAGAATATGCGTATGAGTTTAAGAATGAATATCAACGATATATATGCAGTTTAATAAAAGATGAAAATGGAAAACAATTTTACACAGCACAAGATGTAGAACATTTATCTAAATATGAGAAGTTTATTGCGTTATTGAAAGATTTATTGGATAGGGATTATGAAATAAACATTCACACATTAAACCACGATTTACTTTTTGAATCATTTAGAAACAGCGGATTAATCGGTAATGAAATTTGTGATGGTTTTGATTATGAGAACTCACCATATAGAGCAAAAAATGGAGAAAATGAATTTCTATTACCTTATTATAATGAAGTATATGGTAAGCGCATTAGACTATATAAATTGCACGGTAGCATAGACCAATATAAGTATTATAAGGGCGGTGTTCATATGATTTATGACAACCATATTAAAATGAGTGACACTGTTGATAGGGATGAGAAATTATGCAAATTAGAAAATGGGAAAATAACAGATGTATTCTATTTCCGCGATTTGCATCCTGACTTTTTAACGGGAACTTATTCAAAAATTGAAGAATACGTTAAGAATCCATTATGCAGAAAACTATTACCTCTTTTTGAGGAAAACTTAAAAAAAGCAGATAGTCTAATTATTATTGGTTATGGAGCAAAAGATGATGGCATTAACGAACAGATTCGAACCAAATTTGACCACTATAACAAGCCGTGCTTCATTTTTGACCTAAATCCAAGTAAGGCTCTTCGTGATTTTGCAAGAGACATCAAAACGGCTAAAATAATCGAGAAAAGAGTGGAAGAATTTGAAATGCAAAACTTTTAATTCATTGCCTATGAAACGCACGTTCATAACTCTATCATTTATAACCTTAACCATAGCAAAAGTTATGGCTGTAGATGATTATGATTTTTCTGCAAAATGTGAAAGTGGACAGACTTTATATTATAAAATTACAAGTAACAGAGAACCTTATACGGTGAGCGTTACATACCCGAAACATTTTAGTATTTATACAGGGGGGAATTCATACAGCGATGTATATTATTATAACTATACAACACCTTCTGGTGATTTGACAATTCCTGACACAGTTATTAACGGTGGTATAAGGTATGCTGTTAAAAGTATAAACTATTGTGCATTTTATTATTGTAGCGGTTTAACATCAATTACAATTCCTAATTCAGTAACAAGCATTGATGATAGGGCGTTCAAGTATTGTTATGGTATGACAGAGGTGACCATACCAGATTCAGTAACAGAAATAGGTATCGGAGCATTTAGCAATTGTGAAAGTTTGACGGCGGTAAACATACCAAATTCTGTGACAAACATTGAAAATGATGCGTTCTATGGTTGCAGTAGTCTTATATCAGTAAGTTTATCCCAATCGATTACAAGTATTGTTGACAATACGTTCAACGGTTGCAGTAGTCTTAAGTCAATTGACATCCCCGAAACTGTTAACAGCATCGGCGGCGGTGCTTTTTTGAATTGTAGTAATTTGGAGACAATATATATTCCTAATTCTATCACGTACATAGGCTATGACGCGTTTGCAGGTTGCAATAATCTGCAATATAACGAATATGATAATGCATATTATCTTGGAAACGACGAGAATCCATTTTTATATCTTATAAAATCCAAATCGAAAAACATTTTGACTTGTGAGATAAATAATAATTGTAAATATATCTATAGTTATGCGTTCAGTAATAACAAATTAACTACAATTACCATTCCCAATTCGGTTATAAGCATTGGTAACGGGGCATTTAGTGGGTGTAGTAACCTAACTTTTATAAACATACCAAATTCTGTTACCACCATTTTTTCGGAGGCGTTTGCAAACTGTGAAGGTTTAACAATGGTAGCCATTCCTAACTCTGTTAATAAAATTGAATATAACGCTTTTAACAACAGTAATATAACTTTTTATTGCGAGCCTATAAACAAACCTAACGATTGGTATTATCATTATGTGTCTAATTATAATATTTCTGATTGGCACTACAATACTGGGACTATTGTTTGGGGAGTAAAAGCATCAATAACAGACGAATTCGTGTTCTATGCCACAGACACTACATTGCGGCAATGTGGTGTGTATAAATATGTTGGCAATGATACTGATGTTGAAATACCCTCGAAGGCTTATTTCGACGGAAACGAGTATGCGGTTACGAACATCGGTTTCGAAGCGTTTGATAATTACACCAACTTGTTATCTGTATCCATTCCTGAATCTGTTAGAAGTATTGGCGTAAGTGCATTTGGGGGTTGTACAGGTCTGACTTCTATAACTTTACCAGATTCTTTGGTTAGTATTGGACATTCAGCATTTGGATGTACGGGGCTTACATCAATAAGAATCCCGAACACAGTTACAACTTTTGGTGATTATGCTTTTGTGGAATGCGCAGACTTGGCATCGATAGTTTTTCCAGATTCAATTAAAGAAATTAGCAGTAATATGTTTAGAACTTGCAGAAAGTTAACATATTTGAGAATCCCCAATACAGTAACAAAAATTGGGGAAGGTGCATTTAACAATTGTTCGGGTCTTAAATATGTTACTATTCCAAAATCTGTTACCACCCTTGAGCGAGTGGCATTTGATTCTGAAAAAATCATTTTCTATTGCGAACAAGAGCCTAACCCTGTTGGGTGGGCGAGCAACTGGAATTGCGGTAAGGGTACAGTTTATTGGAACGTAGGACTAAATGGCGATTATATTTTCCGTGTCACAAACGCTTCATCACATCAGGCTGAAATTCTGAAATATATCGGCGCGGACAGTGTTTTGTCGATACCAGCAAGCGTAACGTTCGACGGCACAGCGCACACGGTTGCAACCATCAGTGAATCAGCGTTTAAAGGGTGCGAAAACCTGAAAGCGGTAACCATCCCCGATGTGGTTGAGAACATTGGCGATAGTGCTTTCTACGGTTGCAACCATCTGCCGCAGATAGTAATTCCCAACTCGGTGGCCGCAATGGGACAAGGTGCGTTTGGCGGTTGCAGCAGCCTCACCATCTACAGCAATGCCACAAGCAAACCAAAACAGTGGTCAACAGATTGGAATCCAGACGATTGCCCTGTTGTTTGGGGAACAAAAATCGATGGCGATTTCATCTATCAGATAACAAATGCCGCGCGGCGCGAGATTTCAATCGTGAAGTACGCAGGCAAAGATTCAGTTTTAGTAATTCCTTCAAAACCAATTATAAACAGCCTTGAATGCAGCATAACACGCATTGGCGATTATGCTTTTGCCGAATGCGACAGTTTGGTGCGAATCACTATACCAAACTCGGTGCAAAACATTGGTGATTATGCATTTGCGGGTTGTTCGCGTCTCTCGGAGGTTGTGATTGGTTCGGGCATTGCGAGCATCGGCGAGTCGGCTTTCAGCGAGTGTGGTGCTGTCAGTACAATCAAAATCGGCAACGCAATGCCGCCAACTATTTCAGAATCAACGTTTGAGGATGTGGATAAGTGGATAACAATTGATGTGCCGTGCACCAACATCGATGAGTACAAGGACAGCGATTATTGGAGCGATTTCGTGAATTACTACGAGCCGCCAGTGTACGCCGTCACGGTGAAGGCAGAAAATAGCAAATGCGGCAATGTTACAATTATTCGGCAACCCACGTGCGACAATAATCAGGCGATTTTCGAGGCCACAAGCAACACGGGTTTTGCGTTTGCCCATTGGAATGATGGTAACACCGAAAATCCGCGTAGCATTAACGTTGTCAAGGACACAACAGTAATCGCACAATTTGTCCCCGATGTTGTTACGCTCACATTATCAAGTAATAACACGGTACAAGGCACGGTTTCAAATGCTTCGGGCACTTACCATTATGGGGATAATGTTGAGATTTCGGCTACAGCGAACTACGGCTATCATTTCAGTCAATGGAGCGATGGCGTAACCCAAAATCCGCGCACCATACAATTAATTAAAGACACTGTTGTTGAGGCTCAATTTGCTGTCAATCAGTATTCAATACAACTTCAATCGAATGATACAAATATGGGAAGCGCAAATGGCGCAGGAAGTTTCGATTATCTGTCAACAAACAAAATATCAGCAACGCCCAAAACAGGCTATGTGTTCTACCATTGGAGCGATGAAAACACCGATAATCCACGAACCATAACACTGACTCGCGACACTGCGTTTACGGCCGTTTTTGTTCCTGATGAGGTTAATGTTGAGGTGAAATCGGCTGATACTAAACACGGTACGGTGACAGAATCAACGGGCGTTTACCACTTCAACGAGAAGATAATTATTTCGGCCATTGCAGTGCCGCACTATCACTTTGTGGCCTGGAGCGATGGAAACCGTCAGAATCCGCGCGAGTTGTTGATTCGTGGCGACACGGTGCTCACGGCCGCCTTCGGCATCGATACTTTCAGCGTTGCGGCCAAGTGCGATACGGCAATGGGCGCAGTTAGCGGCGCGGGGCTCTACAGTTACGGCTCGGCGGTCAAAGTTGAGGCCAAGCCAGCGGCGCACCACCATTTTGTGCGATGGACAAGCGGCGCCGTTCAGACAACGCAGGAGTTTGTGGTTGAGCACGATACAACATTTGAAGCGGTATTTGCCATCGATCGCCACTCGGTTGCGCTTGCCGCTTCCGATAGCCTTTGCGGTGCAGTGAGCGGAGCGGGCAGTTACGATTACGGTGCCAGCGTTCAGTTGCAGGCCACGCCAGCCGCCAACTGCTATTTCACAGGCTGGAGCGATGGTGTGACTACCAATCCGCGCACGCTCACCGTTGAGGGCGATACAAACATTGTGGCGGAGTTTGGCAAGTTGCAGACAGTCAATATTATGGTTGCAGCCAACGATACGCTTCGGGGCACGGTTGCGGGCACGGGCAGTTATGTTGTGGGCAACAATGCCACGCTTTCGGCCACAGCCAGCGCCCATTACCTCTTTGAGCAGTGGTCCGATGGCCGCACCGATAATCCGCGCACCGTCCGCGTCATAGCCGATGCCACCTACACGGCCGTCTTTGTGCCGATGCAGTACAACATTATTCTGTCGCAGAACAATGCCGATATGGGAATGGTGTCGGGCAGCGGCGTTTACAGTTACGGCGAGCGCGTGAGTTGCCTTGCCAAGCCCTATCCAAACTACCATTTTGTGCAGTGGAGCAACGGCGAAACCGCCAACCCCTACGAGTTTGTGGTTGAGGAAGATAAGATGCTCACGGCCTATTTTGCCGCAGGAGCCGTCACCGCCATCGGCAATGAATCCGCCATAGAACCAACAATTTACGCCATTGGCAAAACCATCGTTGTTGAAAACGCCACAGATGAAATTCGCGTTTACGATGCAATGGGCAAATTGATTTGTAGGGACGCGATTCATCGCGTCCGCGCAGAATTGCGCGTCAATGCCGCAGGCGTTTACATTATTAAAACAGGCAATGTGGTGATGAGGGTGGTGGTGGAATGATAGATATTATTCTGGTTAAATCGGATACAATCGGTTAGAACACAAAAACGGTAGAGGGCGAATAATCATTCGCCCCTACGTGTTTTATGCTACGCCCTTTCGGTCGGAAATTGTATGAAAATTTGGAAATAAATTATTTAAAATCAATTGTTTATAATTCTGTTAAATTTTCAAATCAGATTTTCTAAAAATTTCTCGCGAAGCGACAACCTAACCCATTATCCGCTTGCGGATAAAATTCGGATTTGTTTGGATAAGTTTGGCTAGAAAAAAGGCTGTAACCAATTCGATTACAGCCTTATTTATTTATGAGTATTTTTGCTTAGTTCACCACAATAACCAGATATTTCGAGCTGTTCCAGAACTTGTAGTAGTTGTTAACTACAAGACTGTCAACAGGTTTCTGGCCGTAGATGGTGTAAGAGTCGAGCGGATGGGCGGTTACCACCTTCGCTTTTTTGGCGCCGTTCAGGTTGAACGAAGTCTGCTCGCGGATGTCGATGCGGGTGAAAACGCTGTTGTCGAAGTCTTTACGCGCTTTTTTGCTGCCAACGGCAAAGTTGCCTTTCTTGTCGAGCACGCCTAATTCCTTCAGTTCCTTTTCCGAGCCGATGATGTAGTAGGCCGTGTTCAGAGCTTCGTCCTGGCCTTCGATGGTGGCGTTTTTCAGGTCGTCCTCGTTGCGGAGCGAGTCGAGCCGGTGTTGCAGGCTTCCGGCCAACGCGCTCAAGCCTTCAATTTTCAGGTTCGATGCCTGAAGTTCCTCTGTAAGATGAAGAATTTCAGCGTCTTTCTCTTGAATGCGCGATTCGAGAGAGGCAATCATCTGCTGCAGCTCGCTGTTCTTCACGTTGGCTTTTTTCAGTTTTGCCTGAAGGTTGTTGACTTGCTCGCGGTTTTGCTGCAGCATATTGTATATCAGTTGAATATCCTCGTTGATTCTCTCCTCGCGGGTCTGGCGGGTTTCGGTGCCGGTGGCAGTCAGTGCAATAATATTCTCTTTGTCTTTGATTGCCTGCAAGTTATCCTCAATACTCGAGAATGTCCCCATAATGGCGTATATTGCCGAATCTTTCTGAACCACAACACGTTGCAGACTGTCGTTGCTGGTCATAAGTTCTTGCCGCGACGGGCCTTGTTGGCATTGGGTAAGCGTCAGTATGCCTAATGCCGCAATGAATGAAATTTTTCTCATTGTTTTAGATTTTTAGTTTATACAATGGCATAACGAATTTGAAGGTTCGTTATTGCTATATTTGCAATACAAAAATGCAAAATAGATGGAATCATTGTTCGGAAAAACTCTCGACCAACTAAAGCTGATTGTCAGCGAATTGGGTTTGCCAGCCTTTACGGCGAAGCAGATTGCCGACTGGCTCTATAAAAAGGAAGTCAGCTCGATTGACGAGTTTTCGAACCTGTCGAAGGTGGCGCGGCAGAAGTTGCAGGAGCGGTACGTTTTCGGCTTGACCGCGCCAATAAAAATGCAGCAGAGCGTTGACGGCACCCGTAAGTATCTGTTCCCTATTGGCGAGTCGAATTTTATTGAGACGGCGATGATTCCCGACGACGACCGCGTGACGGTGTGCGTGTCGTCGCAGGTGGGTTGCAAAATGAACTGCCGTTTCTGTATGACCGGCAAACAGGGTTTTCAGGCCAACCTTTCGGCAACCGATATTCTTAACCAACTGCGTAGCATTGAGGAGTTTAGCCGCATCACAAACATTGTGTTTATGGGTATGGGCGAGCCGATGGACAATCTCGACAATGTGATGCGCGCCCTTGAGATTCTGACCGCCGACTGGGGCTATGCGATGAGCCCGAAGCGCATCACGGTTTCCACCGTCGGCATTGTGCCCGGAATGAAGGAATTTCTGGCCAACAGCAAATGCCATCTGGCTGTAAGTCTGCACAATCCGCTGCCCGACCAGCGTGCCGAGATGATGCCCGTTCAGAAAAAATATACCATTCAGGAAGTTATTGACGCCATCCGCCGTCACGATTTTGGCCTGCAGCGCCGTGTCTCGTTCGAGTACATAATGTTTGCCGGCCTTAACGATACGCCGCGCCACGTTTCGGCGCTGGCTGCTCTGCTCAAGGGCATCGACTGCCGCGTCAATCTGATACGCTTCCACTCAATCCCCGACAGTCCGTTTCAGGGCAGCAATGAGGCTACAATTCAACAATTTAAAGACGCGCTCAACGCCCGCGGCGTGCTCACAACCGTCCGTGCGTCGCGTGGTGAGGACATTCAGGCTGCTTGCGGCCTGCTCTCGACAAAAGAGTTGGTGAAGCGGGGCGAAAAGTAGGCCTCTATTGCTCTAAAGCGCCTTCCAATCTTAACAGCGCAATTTTGTTTTCGATGCCGCCGCCGTAGCCGGTTAGCTTGTTGTTGGCGCCAATCACGCGATGGCACGGAATAATAATGCAAATCGGGTTCCAACCCACAGCTCCGCCAACCGCTTGCGCCGACATCTTGGCAAGGCCGTTCCTTTCGGCTATCGATTTTGCTATCTCGCCGTATGTCAGCACTTTTCCGAAAGGGATATGGCTCAGAATCTCCAAAACATTTTTGCGGAACGGGGTGGCGTTGTCAATCCTGAAATCGGGTGTGAAATCCGGTTCGCGGCCCGAAAAATAGATGTCCAACCATCGGCTGACATCTTTAAAAATCGGCAGCGCTTTGTTCGGCTCGGCCGCATTGCACGATTTAACAAAGTGCAAGCCAGTCAGCACTTTACCGTCCGAAGTCATCAGCAGGTTGTCGAATGCGGCAGGCGTGGTATAGACGGACGCGAAGGTCATTTTTTCTTTTTCTTCACCTCGGGCAGCTCGTCGAACATTGCCGAAACCAACTCCGTCAGAAAGTCGCGGTTATCGACGTTGTCAACCAGAAGCATCTCTTTCGCGCCCTCGTAGGGGAGTTGCAGCGGTGCGTCGGGCATTTTGGCCCGCGCCGATTCGACGGGCTTCACAAGGAATCGGTTGTCGTAGATGCCGCCGATGATTTTGTCGCGGTAATAGATGATGTACTCGCCCATCATTTGGCGGAAAGTAATGTCGTTCAGCCCCGAAAGCTGTTCGAGAATAAATTCAAGGTAGTTTTTACTCGATGGCATTGCTTTTAGTTTTTTATGATTCGATGTTTTGAGTCCTTGAATCTTTATCGTCTTGGTTTACAAGTTTTTATATATAACGGTTTCGCATCAGGCTGTTTTTGTGCGTTTGTAAACTCCCCAGCCGATGCTTCCAACCACAAACGTAAGCATCAGAATCAGGAATGTCATACTAATCTTGTCGCCCTTGTAGATGGAGTCGGGGCGGAACTCAAACCTGATTTGGTGCTCGCCGGCCGGAATGTTGAGCGCGCGCAGCACGTAGTTGGCGCGGAAAATCTCGGCAGGCTGCTCGTCGATGTAGGCTTTCCAACCATACGGGTAGTAGATTTCCGAGAAAACGGCTGTTTTTGCCTCGTTTGAAACTGATTGATATTCAAGTTCATCGGGCGCATAGCTCGTCAGGCGGATTGATGCGGCCGGGTCGAGCGTGGAGTTGAAGTTCTGCACCAGATTGCTGAATTTGGCATCGGTGACGATGGTTGCGGGCGATTGGATGTTGTTCAGCGCGTCGCACTCCTCGCGCGGTGTTGAGGCCACAATCAGCGAGTCGGCAAACCAGCAGTTGCCCCAGGCCTCGGGGTTCAGCATTGGAGTCGCGCCATCGTTGGTTTGCTGAATTATATATTTGGTGTTCAGCATATTAAGTACGTTCATATGGCCGCGTGAGATGTGCTCCTCAATCAAATCCTGATAGCGGCGCAGTTTGGCTGCGTGGTAGCCGCCAATCGATTTCAGATAATACGATGTGCGGGCGTCGTTGAAGGTGTTGGTGGTGCGGTTCAGCACGCGGAAATCGGGGTCTGTATCTCGCAGAATCTGAGTCTCATAGTCGTATTGGTTGAAGTAGCTTTTGCGGTCTTTGTCGTTAACAAAATGGTCGTTGCCGAAATAGCGCTTGTTTACCGGCCAAAGGTCGATGAGAATCAGTGCGCCGAGAACCACAAGTGTGGCCGTGTTCTTGAGTTTGCCAGCCACAAACAGCCACAGTGTTGCGAATGCCGCCGCCACAAACAGCAACGAGCGGAAGGCGTCCGATGTCAGCATCGAGGCTCGCTCGCTCACAATCAGCTTGTTAATCCAATCGGGTAACTGTTTGAAAATCTGTGCGTCGTTGGCCGATGTGAAGCTGAACATTGAGCCGCCGAACAACGCCAGCAGCAGGCAGATGCCGCCGGTTACGCCGCCCGATATGCACAGGGCCTTTGTAAGTTCCTTACGGTCAATCTTTTTATCGAAAATCTGCTGCAAGGCCATAAATCCGAGAATCGGTATCGTCACTTCGGCAATGACCAAAATCGATGACACGGCACGGAACTTGTTATACATTGGGAAATAGTTGAAAAACAACGATGTAAGTCCTTCGAAATGACGTCCCCAGGCCAGCAGAATCGAGAAGACCGTGGCGGCCAGAAGCGCCCATTTGTAAGGGCTTTTCACGATTATCAGCCCCAGCAGGAACAGGAAGCAGACAATGGCTCCAACATAGACGGGGCCTTCGGTGAAGGGTTGGTCGCCCCAGTACATCGGCAGGCTTTGGCAGAACTGCTTTGCGTTGTTTTTTGGCACGCCCTGTTTCACCATCTCGTTGTAAAGGTCTGATTTTGTGCCGACATTGTAGTGCGACGAGCCGCCGTTGAAATTCGGAACCAGCAGCGTCATTGTCTCGCCAATGCCGTAGCTCCAGCTTGTCGCGTAGTCGAAATCGAGGCCGGTCTGCGCCTTTCCGCCGCTTTCGTGCAGCTCCGAGTGGCCGCCGCGCATTGTCTCCTTCACGTAATCGGCGTTCGATTTAACGTTGCTGTATCCCGTTCCGAGTCCGATGCCGAGCGACACGGCAAAAATGCCGACACCAATCAATAAATCTTTTATTCGATTGTCTTTCAGATGTATATACAATTCGGCCACACCAAAAACGGCCAGCATCATCATATAATAATAGGCCATTTGCGGGTGCAGAATCATTCCGAAAGCAGTGAAAACCATTGTCAGACAGGCGCCTAACAGGTATCGTTTTTTGAAAATATAGACGAATCCGGCAATCACACACGCCATATAGCCGATGGCGTACACTTTGTTGATGTGCCCGGCCGCGATAATTATCAGAAAATAAGTGGATAGTGTTATCGCGATTGAACCGATTATCGACAGCCATTTGCTCACATCGAAGGCGCGCATCAGAATGAAAAAGCCGAAAAGATAGGTGAGGAACCACGCCCAAACCGAGCCGAGGAAGAAGGTGTAAGCCTTGCGTAACTTGCTGATAGTCCTCGATGTAGGCGTTGAGAACCCGATTTGATAGGTTGGCATTCCGCCAAAGAGCGAGTTGGTCCAATACGACGTGTGGCCGGTGGCTTTCGCGAATTCGCTCACCTCGTGGCCGGCACAGGCGCCGCTAATCATATCAGTCTGCGACAGCACTTTGCCGTTGAGCGCGGGCCAACAGTAGGCCATTGTCAGCGCAAAAAACACACCCAGAGCCACAATGTATGGCGTAAGCTTTTTTAAATCGATTCCCTTCATAATTATTTGTGTTATTGATATTTGCAATATTTGATTCCGAAAAGCGGAATGTTGCGAAAGTAGGTAAAAAAACAATGTGAAAACTGCCGAACCTGATAATTGGCAATTGTTTGCGCAATCACCGGGCGTTTATGCCCGTTCCTCCAATTTGAACCGCAGCCGCCAGCGTTTTGTGTCAGCGTCCCAGTCGTGGCTGATGATTTTGAATCGGCCGATTTCCGCGGTGTTGCCCACGTGCAACCCGATGCAAAGGCACTCGTCGTAGTCGCCTACTTTCACCACGCGCACCGTTTCCGACGCATCGTCGGGCAGGCGGCTCAGGTCGAAGCGCGATTTGGCTTCGGCTTGCGTAATGAATTCGGTTGTAACGGCCAGATGGCTGTCAATCACACGGTTGACTTCCGCTTCGAGTGCCGCCACTTCGCTGTCAGTGGGGCAGTGGTCGAGCCGGTAGTCGAGCTTGCTTTTTTTGCGCTCGATGTGCGCTTCAAACGCCCGCCCGCAGCCGAAAAGGTTAATCATTGCGCGGTTCACAATGTGTTCGGTGGTGTGCATCGGCGGAAACTCTTCCTTGTTGTGTGCGTTAAGGGTTATGTCGTTCATATTTAATTTGTTATGTCTTGTTTTACAATAAAATCCACTTCCAAACGGGTACCACATCAATAGTCAATTCGCCAACGGTTATTTGCTCTTCAGTGTTTTTGGTGATAATCAGCGCTTTATCGAGTTTCTCGGTCTCGTTCAGTTTCACAAGAGCGTTCACTTCGCGCTTTCTTGTGGTCTCATCGTCAATGTCGTACGCCGCTTGAATGCCTAATTTCTCGTCGGGTACAAAAAAATCGACTTCGGAGTTTTGCTTGTAGTAGAAAAGGCCGTCGCCATATTTTTTATGCAGAAAAACGGCGCAAATGTTTTCCAACAGCAGATTTTCGGAGTCCATCAAGAACAGATTCAGTATGCCGTTATCGATAAAGTAGTGTTTTTTAGTGGTTTGCCGGTCAACAAACTTGTCGGCGTGGTTCTCGATTGAAAAAATCAAACAAGAATCGTGAAGATACTGTATGAAATTGGAAACTGTTGACGCATTGATACTTATGCCGGTTGATTTGATAAGGTTCGCCAACCGGTTGAACGATGTCGGTTGCATAACGCACGCCGCCAGCCTTTTGACGGCCATACGTAGCGCTTCTTCGCTGCGAATACCGTTTCTGACAACAATATCGTTGAAAAATATTTTGTTGTAAATGCCTGTCAACCATTGTCTTTTGGCCTTTATGCCAATTAGTTCCGGAAAACCGCCGAAGTAGAAATAATCTTCAAAAAGCCTTGCCACGTCGTTCTGCTTTTTCGAGAACTGCCAGTTCTTTTCAAGTTTGACATTTTTGGCAATCAGATATTCCCCGAATGAGAATGGGTAAACCATTATGTCCCAATACCTTCCGCCCAAAGTTGTTTGTATGTCGCGACTCAGCATTTTTGCATTGCTGCCGGTGATGTAAACCGTATATTTTTCGTTTGCAAGGCGGCGGGCGAAGTGTTCCCAACCTGTTATGTTTTGAATTTCGTCGAGGAAAAGAATTGGCTCTAAGTCGGTTAACAGTCTGTGCGCCTGTAGGATAATGTCGAGTTCAGACGATTTTATTTCGTTTATGCGCTCATCGTCAAAATTGATATAAACAATTTGCTCTACACTAACTCCCTCGTTGATAAGTTGTTGCGCACGTTGGATGAGCATATAGGATTTGCCAGCCTGCCTCACGCCCACAAAAACATAGCACCCATTGTCTTCAATGGTCAGATTGCGCTTTATAAGGTCAACTGATTGTATATATTGTTGGTTTTCAACAATTACGTTCCTTATCAATTCCTTATTCATACAAGTTCGTTTTCTGCAAAAATAGAAAAGTTTCTTATATGCAAGATACTTTTGTTGCGATTTTATCTTATATGCAAGATGTTCTTAGTATATTTTTATCTTATATGCAAGATACTAATTCAATCCTTCATCCCGATAGCTATCGGGACTTCAATCCTTATCTTCAGTCCATCGTAAGCAGGCAGGACATTGTCGGGCAGAATCTTTATAAGTTCGTCATACACAGGGATTTTATGGCTGATGTGCGTCAGATAGGCGCGGCGCGGCTTGAGTTGGTCGATGATGTCGAGCGCTTCGCCAAGACTCAAGTGCGCGGGGTGCTGCTCAATGCGCAAAGCGTTGATAACCAAGGTGTCAAGACATTGCAGTTTGGCCATCTCGCTGTCGGGGATGGTTTTTGCGTCGGTGATGTAGGCGAACTGCCCGATGCGGAAGCCCGTGGTGGGTAGCGTGCCGTGCAGAACGTTTATCGGCGTAACCGTAATACCCTGAACATCAAATGGTTCGTTGCCGATTGGATGAAGTTCAATCTGCGGTGCGCCAGGATAGTGCGGCTCGCTGAAGGCGTAGGCGTACTCGCGGCGGATGGTGTCGGTGACGCGCGGTTGAGCGTAGAACGGAATGGCGCGGCGCATTATGTAATTGAAGGTTCGTATGTCGTCGATGCCAGCGGTGTGGTCTTTGTGTTCGTGGGTTATTAGCACGGCGTCAATCTGCGTAAAGCCTTCGCGCAGAGCCGCTTGCCGCAAGTCGGGCCCAGGGTCGATGAGCAGGTGGCGCCCTTCGGTTTCAATGTAAACCGAACTGCGCAGCCGCTTGTCCTTCGGGTTAACCGACTGACACACTGCGCATTTGCACCCCACAATCGGAATGCCGTGCGACGCCCCCGTGCCTAAAAATGTTACTTTCATCTCAGTCTGAAATTGTGCGCTAATGTAGTTTCAATATTGCAAACATTGTTTCTTGGCCGAAAACTTTTCTATTGTGGACTCGGTTTTAAGATTTCGTTGCGACAGTGTTGATTATGCCGATTAAACATCATCCAATTTATTCCGCTGAAATGTTGTATGTTTGCATATCTAAAAACGAGATGCTATGTCGAGAATAGAATGGTTATCAGCCGATTAAAATAGTAGTCGTAATGCTTTTCAATTCAATTGAGTTCCTGATTTTTCTGCCGATAGTGTTTTTGCTCTATTGGTTTGTGTTCGATAGGTTTATTGCGAAAACGAAGCACCAACTTTTATTGCAGAACGCCTTTGTGGTTGTGGCAAGTTACGTGTTTTATGGTTGGTGGAACTGGCGTTTCCTTGTTCTGATTGCTATCACTTCGTTTTGTTCGTGGATGAGCGGAATGCTGATGCAATCCGTTGACAACCAAAATCTTATAGGTGATATTGACAATCAATGCGTTACAAAAAGACGAAGGCTGATTGCCGCAGCAAACATTGTACTCAACCTTGGAATTTTAGCCACATTCAAATACTATGACTTTTTTGTAGAGGAATTTGCCCGTCTTTTCAATCTTTCCACTGACGGATTGTTACTCAACGTAATACTGCCCGTTGGCATCAGTTTCTATACATTTCAGGCGTTGAGTTATAGCATCGATGTTTATCGTCGCAAGATTGAGCCGACGCGCGATGCCGTCGCTTTTTTCGCTTACATATCGTTCTTCCCGCAACTTGTGGCAGGTCCAATTGAGCGGGCCACAAACCTTTTGCCGCAATTTCTCAAAAAGCGTGAGTTTGATTACGATGCCGCCGTTGACGGTTGCCGTCAGATTCTGTGGGGACTATTCAAGAAGATTGTTGTTGCCGATAATTGTGCAGTGGTTGCAAATCAGATATTTGGCGACTATGCTAATATGCCAGGCAGTGTTTTACTGGTTGGCGCGTTGTTTTTTTCATACCAGATTTATGGTGATTTTTCAGGTTACAGCGACATTGCAATCGGCACAGCCAAACTGTTTGGAATAAGGCTGATGCAAAACTTCAAATTCCCGTATTTCAGCCGCGATATTGCCGAATTTTGGCGTCGCTGGCACATCTCGCTCAACACCTGGTTCCGTGACTATGTTTACATTCCGCTCGGCGGCAGCCGTACCACAAAGGCGAAAATCGTACGGAACACATTTGTAATATTTCTGTTAAGCGGCTTTTGGCACGGAGCAAACTGGACATTCATTGCTTGGGGTGCTTATCACGCCGTGCTATTTCTGCCGCTGATTCTCTTGGGGAAAAACCGCAAATACACTAACACCGTGGCGGAAGGGCAACTTTTGCCGACATTGAAGGAAACTGCTCAAATGTTGCTGACATTTATACTTGTGGTAGTGGGTTGGGTAATCTTCCGCTCGGAAACAATCGCAGATGTCGGACAATATTTTTTTACAATGTTTGATTCGTCTTTCTTCGAATTTAGAAAGAATATAACAGTACAGTACCGCCAGATGCTGAAAGTGTTTGTATTTTTATTGTTTATGATTGTGACGGAATGGCTTAATAGGAACAAAAATCAAGGATTGGACTTGAGTGGTTCAAAAAGTTTGATTGCAAGACTCGGATTGTATTATTTGTTGATATTCTTTATTTTAATGTACGGAGCACAATCGTCCCAATTCATTTACTTTCAATTTTAGATTATGCGCAGGTTTGTTTTAGAGCTGTTATTTGTTCTCGCAATACCAATATTGTTTGTTGTCATTTCGTTTTTGTTTTGGCTGAACGGATATGTTGACCCTTATTATTTGCAAATATCGTCGCCAAGACAACAATCAATGATATTGGGAACTTCTCGTTCCTCATTAGGTTTAGTTCCTTGTGTTTTTGATTCGAACGGGTATCAAAATGTTTATAACTACAGTTTTACAATCGCGGATTCGCCTTGGGGAGAAGATTATTACAACAGCATTTGTAAAAAACTTGATACAAATGGGAATAACGGCCTTTTTGTACTTGCGGTTGACCCATTTTCAGTTTCTTCTGGAGTTTCAAAAGACGGGGAGGAGATTATACCGAAAACAACGCTCTCAAAAATCAGTAGCGTTACAGCGTCGCCCAATTATGAGTATATATGCAAAATGAATGTAAAACCGTGGCGTTATCTACTTATTTTATTGCATCTTGAGAAAAAGAATTTTCAGCTTCACAACGATGGTTGGTATGAGAATTTGAGGTTGTATGACGAAAAGACAGAAAAAGTTGAAACAAAATTGAAACTTAAAGAATACAAGTCGGGGTTCGGGAATAACAAACTGTCGAATCACCGAATGGATTACCTTAAACGTACCATACAAAATCTTAAAAGCTATGGGAATGTTGTTCTTGTGAGGATTCCAATTTCGTCGGACTTATATGAATTCGAATGTGAGTATATGCCTTGTTTTGACTCGTTGATGAATTCATTATCAGAACAATATCAAGTTAAGTATTTCAATTTCGGACAGGAATCGGGCAAGTATAGAACTTTCGATGGGAACCATTTGATTCCAGAAGATGCAAAACGGTTTACCCAAGTGTTGTGTGATTCGATAGGGAAGTAACAATCAGTTCACAAAGATTCGTTGCGATTTGAATAGATATTTCCCAATTCCTAATTTTGTGCGCCACGGCAACATAATTAGATAGCGATATAGTAATCTGTGTAATCAGTGCGAAAAATAAAAAAACAACAATGAAAGGCAATCTTTACCTGATACCCACAACGTTAGGCGAGCAGCAGCCAGCCGATGTCATTCCAGCCAAGGTGTTGGGCGTGGCGGCCCAGTTACGCCATTTTGTGGTCGAGAACACGCGCACGGCCCGTCGTTTTCTGCGTGCTGTCGACCCCAGTTTTCCGATAGACGACTCTGATTTTGTGGAACTTAACGAGCATACCGACCTGACAACCATTGGGCAGTATCTCGACGCCTGTGAACGCGGCGAGCACGTGGGGCTGATGTCGGAAGCGGGCGCGCCAGCCGTAGCTGACCCAGGAAACGCGGTGGTGGCAATGGCTCACCGAAAGGGCATTCGCGTGGTGCCAATGTCGGGGCCGTCGTCGATAATTCTTGCAATGATGGCTTCGGGGCTCAATGGTCAGAACTTCGCCTTCAACGGCTATCTGCCTGTCAAACAACCCGAACGCATTCGCGCCATCCGCAACTACGAGAAACGCTCGCAAACCGAGTACCAGACGCAACTTTTTATCGAAGCGCCCTACCGCAATATGGCTCTTTTTGAGGACTTTATGCAGAATCTGCACCCCGAGACGCGCCTGTGCATCGCCGCCGATTTGACGCTCGAAACCGAGTTTGTGCTCACCCTTCGCATCGCCGAATGGCCAAAACATAAGCCCGATTTGCACAAACGTCCAGCAATTTTTGCTATATTAGCGTAGTTTTAATTAGGAGTTAGGAAATAGGAATTAGGAGTTAGGGAAATGAAAAGTAAAAAAATGACGACAGAAGAATAAAGATATATTATGTAAAAAACTAACCGATTCAATCCGATTTATACCGATAAATTGTTCTGATTGAATCTGATATAATCGGTTAGAAACAAAAAATCAGTTCAAATCTGTTAAATCAGTGTCATCTGCGTTCAAAAATCGAAAATCAAAAATAAAGCAATATGGAACTCACCCGCGAATTTGTGAAGAGCCTGCCGAAGGCCGAACTGCACTGCCACTTGGATGGCTCGATGCGCTTGTCGACGATTTTGGAACTCGCTAAAGAACAGAACGTTAAGTTGCCAACCGACGACCCTGCGAAACTCGAGTCGATGCTCAAAGTGGGTATGGACTGCCCGAGTTTGGAAGTCTATCTGAAAGCGTTCGATATAACTTGCTCTGTGCTACAGACTTACGACTCGCTTGTGCGCGCCACATACGAGTTGGCCGAGGACTGCGCCGCCGAAAATGTTTGGTATCTTGAGATTCGCTTTTCGCCTATCTTGCACGTTAACAAAGGTTTGAAACTGACCGAGGTGATTGACGCCGTGCTTGAGGGCAAGGCCCGTGCCGAGCGCGATTTCAATATCAAGGTGGGCATAATTGTCTGCGGACTGCGCCACTCAACGCCCGAAACGTCGCTGCTGTTGGCCGAGTTGGCAGTGGCCTACAAGAACCGCGGGGTGGTGGGCTACGATTTGGCGGGCGCCGAAGACGGTTTCCCCGCCAAGGACCACAAAGAGGCTTTCGACTTGATTATCAATAACAATATCAACACCACGGTGCACGCGGGCGAGGCTTACGGGCCCGAGTCAATCCACCAGGCGCTGCATATGGTGAGCGCCAACCGCATTGGCCACGGCACGCGCTTGCGCGAGGACGGCGACCTGCTCAACTATGTGAACGACCACCGCATTCCGCTCGAAATGTGCGTCACGTCGAACTTGCAGACTAAAGCCGTCGATAGCATTGAAAAACACCCAGTTAAGTTCTATTTCGATTTGGGAATCCGCGTCACCATCAACACCGATAACCGCCTGATTTCCAACACGACTCTTACCGACGAGTATATGCTTGTGATTGAGAAGTTCGGATTTACGCCGAGCGAACTTAAATACTTGATAATTAACGGCTTCAAGTCAGCGTTCCTGCCTTTGAAAGAGAAGGTTGATTTGATTCAGAAAGTAACCGCCGTTCTTGAAGAAAAAGGGCTGATTATCCGCCGCGATTATATTTGATTATGAATAAGTTACTTAAAATATTTGCAACCTTCGCGCTGCTTTTTTCGGTTGTGGCGGCCAGCGCCCAGCACGAAGCGTTGACAACCACCAAGTCGAGCAAGGCGAAATCGTACTATTTCCGCGCGAAATCGTTTATGAATCAGCGCGATTTGGCCAATGCCGAAATCGAGATTAACAAAGCCATCGATGCCGACCCGCGTTTTCTTGAGGCCTATCTGCTGAAGGCCGAAATGTGCAGTTACGGCGATTTCTGCGAGTGCATTGTTGATGCGCTGTTGGCCGCCCGCGCCATCGATTCCACCTTCGACACCTATCTCGATTACAATCTTGCCAACGCCCTTTACGACAATGGCCAGTACACCGAGTCAAAGCATTATTATTCAGTGTTTTTGACTAATCCGAAAGCAAACGCCAAATCGAAGGAATTGGCCGAACAATATATGGCTAAATGCCAGATTGCCATTGATTTAGTGAACAATCCAGTGCCGTTCGAGCCGAAATCGCTCGGCGCCGACTTGGAACAGCCCTACGAGCAGTATTGGCCGTCGCTTTCGATTGATGGTAAGACGTTGGTTTTCACGATGTTGCTGCCCGACAGCACTCGCTTTTTTCCCGATGGCTCGATTCTGATGCAGGAAGATTTCTACGTGACGCGTTTTATCGATGGTCAGTGGCAGCCAGCCGTGCCCATTGGGGCGCCAATCAACACCGTTGGCAACGAAGGCGCGCAACAGATTTCGGCCGATGGTAACACATTGGTTTTCACGGGTTGCAACCGTCGCGACGGCTTTGGCAAATGCGACATCTATTTTGCCAGGAAAAATGCTTACGGTCAGTGGGGCAGGCCCTATAATGCAGGAAATGTGGTGAATGGCAAGTCTGCCGACAAGCAGCCGTGCCTTTCGCCCGATGGCCGCTATCTCTACTTCGCGTCAGACCGCGCTGGTGGTTTGGGCAAGATGGATATTTGGGTTTCGGAACTCGACGCCAACGGCCGTTGGGGCAAGCCGAAGAATTTGGGCGCGCCTATCAACACCCCAGGTGATGATATTTGCCCGTTCATTCATCCTGACAATCAGACACTTTACTTCAGTTCCGACGGTCATCCAGGGTTGGGCAAGAAAGATATTTTTATGTCGCGGCTCGACAGTGCGGGCCATTGGACTGAGCCCGTCAATCTTGGCTATCCAATAAACTCGCACCGCGACGAGATTGGTCTTGTGGTTGATAATAAAGGTGTTACAGCCTATTTCTCGTCGAACATCAACAGCGACACCAAAAACATCTACACCTTTGAATTGCCTGAGGCCGTGCGGCCGACACCAGTGTCGTATGTCAGTGGTTTAGTGACAGATGCGCAGACAAACCTGCCGCTGAACGCACGCGTGCAACTGCTCAATCTGCCCAAGGGCGACACGGTGATGTCAGTAAAAACGGGCGCCGATGGCGGCGATTTTCTTGTCAGCCTGCCCGTTGGCCGCCAATATGCGATGCTTGCCACCAGTCCAGGCTATCTGTTCAACTCGCAGCACTTCAATCTTGAGGGAATTTACTCGGCCACAAAGCCTTACGTGGTCAATATCAAACTTGAGAAACCACAAGTTGGAGCAAACACCATCCTGCGCAACATCTTTTTCAAGTTCGACTCGTATGAGCTTATGCCACAGTCGTTTGTGGAGTTGAACCAGATGGCTGTGTTCATCAAAAACAGCGCGGGCGTGAAGTTTGAGATTGGCGGCCACACCGACAATGTGGGCAATGATGTTTATAATCAGCAACTTTCCGAGAAACGCGCCAAGTCGGTTTACGAATATCTGATTTCGCAAGGCGTTGGCCAGTCGCAGTTGTCGTTCAAAGGCTACGGAAAGCAGATTCCAATTGGAGATAATTCAACCGCCGAAGGCCGCGAAACGAACCGCCGCACAGAGTTGAAGGTTGTTGAATAAAATTTTACAACATTTACAAAAAAACGCATTATGTTTGTGTATTAGTTTAAGTATGAGAGTATTTACTTAATGTTTAACTATAAAATATACCATTATGAACAGAGTTATTTCAAAAACAACAGTTCTCGTCGCACTTGCGACTGTCCTTTTTTCTTGCAAAAACGATGATTTAAAGGACGACACATTGGAAATCGATGCAAATAAGGAATGTTCAATTATTGTTCCTGACGGTGCACCAAGAATGTTTAACGATGAATACTTGCAAATCACAAAAGATGGGAACGAGTATTCGCTTTTTGCGACAACCAAAGGTTTCTATGTGAATGAAGTCTTATCTTTGATGGTGGATATCAATGGGTTGGACAAATACAAGCCTAATGAGAGTATTAAAATCAACAAGATTGATTTTGGAATGCCTGCATCATCAAATTCAAACTATTTTACATCAAATTATAAAGGAAAGATTTATCTGCTGGAGTATTCCGAAAATGATGCAAAATTGTATTTCGACAATCTGACTTTTACTCTTCCCGATGGTGCCTATGTTATGGACGGAAAACTCACATTTTCAATGAAAAATGAATGACATTGACGCTCATAGCAAGGTTTATTTCCGTTGATGCAACGTAAACGCGCGGAGTTGAAGATGGTGGATAAAAAGTTTCAGACAACAACATTTAACAAAAAAATACGCTATGTTTGTGTATTGAATTAATAATGAGAGAATTTACCAAATGTTTAACTAAAATGGCACGTTTATGAAAAAGTATTTATTATCAATGATTTGCGCGGCAAGTGTGATGATGATTGCCGCTTGTGATGAAGACAATTCCGGTAATGAGGATAATCCGGTAGCCGGTACCAACGGCAATTACTGTTGGAAGGTTACAACTACTGTTTTGGGCACTTTGCCGCAAGTTTCTTATATGTGGGACACGGAAGCAGAAGTTAAGTTGTATGTCGGCAGATTGCAACAGGCAGGACTTGATGTCAGCTACGAAAAATCGTCGGCAAAAGACTATAATGAGTGTTCGGAACTTGAAAATAACTCTGGTGACGAGAATCAAGGCAATATTGATGATTTCTTCAACACGACGAAAAAATATGAGCAGGCCGAGCCTGGCATCTATGTTAATTCAGAAGGAGAACTTGTTGCCAAAGGCACCGATGGCAGTGTGTTTATGATTGACGACACATCGCAATTCCTTAGCACACTGGCAATGTACTGCGAACCGTTCTATCCGGCAGGCTTCCAGGCTTGGGATGGAAAATCGTCAATCTACTCTTTCTCAATGGATTATTATAACGATAATGATGGTAACGCGTTTACATCACATTACGAAGATACAATTGGAACGGTTGTAGTGGCTGAATATCCTGCATCAGGCCTTTCTTCAATTGACGCCGCAAAATTAGAGTTTACGATGCCGTTTTTGTCGTTTGATGGTTACAACAAGATAGCCGAGGCCGGTGATTTTGAAACTACCTATAAGACAATTGCCAAGATGTTGCAGAAGGCAGGCCCGATTGTGGTACCGGCCGATATGATTCAGAAATACACCAAGTTCGACTGCCAATGGCTCAGCGACCGCTATCCGGCAGCTATGGAGCAGGCTAAATATGTGATTCCGTACACTGGCAGCGGCAATATTAAGTATATGCGTGTTGACCGTGAGTTTGAAGGTGGCAAAACACCTGATAGCTATGTATGGCTCTATCCTTGCAATGTCGACGATGTTGTTGAGATAGAAGTCGCTATCGAAAATGTTTCGAAAGAAGATGCTGCGGCATACATTCAAAAGGTTAAGACCGAAGGTGCTTATTCGCAATTCAATGAAAACAACGATATCTTTA
>JAEEGK010008655.1_pt1 | contig 23938 bp, 17 predicted proteins | sample 8958771 | NCBI WGS metagenome assembly JAEEGK01 (sample SAMN16246547, study PRJNA631951) | gut metagenome | biome: gut microbiome; feature: rumen; material: SC-attached | host: Bos | place: Iran: Karaj | collected 2018-10
CGCGCCGCCGGAGCCGTTCAGCTGTGTTGTGCTGCCGTAGGGGATGGTTTGGTCGGGACCTGCATTGGCGACCGGGTTGGCGTACACGGAGACGCTTTTGGTGATGTGGTTTGTGCAATGGCCGTTGCCGCAGCTGACGTTGAGGGAGACGTTGTAGGTGCCGGGGCTGGCGTAGGTGTGGGAAGGGTTCTGCTGGGTGGAAGTCTGTCCGTCGCCGAAGTTCCATTGGTAGGTCATCTGTTGCCCAGATGGGTTGGTGGTGGAGGTGCTGGTGAACTGTGTAGGCTGGCCTTGGCACACGGTGGTGAAGTTGAAGTTGGCGGTGGGCTGGGGATAGATGACAACCTGGGTTTCGGCACTGTTTGTCGCGCTACCTACGGAGATGGTGCAAGTGTAAGTACCGGCCATGTTCATGGTGCAGTTCGGGCGAGTGGGATTCTGCTGGTTTGAAGTGAATCCGCCAGGTCCTGTCCAGCTATAGGTGGAGCCCGCTTGTCCGTTGGCGGTCAGATGGATGGTCTCGCCCACGCAATAGGGACCTGAGTTGTCCACCAAAGGAGGCAAGATGCCGCAATTGGTGGTGCCGGTGCCGATGTTCGAGAAATTGATATTGCAGGACTGGTTCGAATAGTTGGTGATGAGTAGGATGTAGTATTGACCTGTCTGGGCATTGTTGATATGACAGTTCTCGGTGCTGCTGGCACTGTAGCTACAATCAACCATGTTGCTGCACGAAAGTTGGCTACACGCCGTATTGATGTTGGAGAAAGGTCCCCAACAGTCGAAGTCGATGTCGTGGCTCGGCGTACTGTACATGTAGATGTTCAGGTTGCCAGGCTGGTCTATTTGCATATAGTAGAAGGCTGGATTCGGGGTGGTGGACAGGCAGTTGGAAGAGCCTTGCCCATTGGGACGGACGAAGCCAGAACAATAATATGGTGGTGTTGATGAGCCTAAGTTGCCGGCATTGGTGCCTGCAGGGAATTGGTACAAACCGTTATCGGTGCAGAATGGCAGAGCGCCATCACAGGTGGCGTTGCCATCGCGCAACTGGCGGTGGAAATCCTCATTGACAGCTAAAAAGACCGCGTCTTCAAGCTGATAACGCCATTCCACAAACAATCTGCCGCGTTCAGTTTTGTCCAAGTTGTTGTATGCCATCCATTCTTCTTCAACACTTTCCATGAAAGTGTCGAAGTCAGCATGGGCATTTGAATCTACACAGTCGTAATTATCAGAAACATAGATGTCTATTATGTTTTCTTCACTGCCGAGACTATAGGAGAAAAACTCGTTTTGTTGTAGGGCGTGCAAGATGAAGACGCGTTCTTCTATGGTCTCAATATTGTGAATATTGATTTCTGTCAATTTAGTCTGTGCCCATTGTTTCATCGGAATGAAGGCCATGATTATGGCAACAATGACGGTTTTTATAAGTCTGCTCATGATGATGTTTTTTTAAGGGAGCAAATATATGTCAATTTTGATTATCTAACTGTTTTTATTTTGTCAATTTTTCAATAACGTGAGAATTGCACCGAAATTGCATTGTGGTACATTCAATGTATGATGACGACTTTTTTGGTGAGCATTTGGTTGTTGTTTGAAATGACAAAGAAGTATAATCCATCGGCATGGTTTTTCATAGAGTAGTCGTAGTTGTATTGACTTGAACTGACATTGGTTTCGAAGGTGTCAATTTGGTTGCCGATCATGTCGAACACCTTGACCGCAGTTCGGCCATGCATGTTCTCGAAGTCGATATGCATCTGTCCGTTGTTTGGGTTGGGCACGATGGTGACGTTGGCCGGGGCGTTGTCGTTGTCGTCGATGTCCAGGAAGGAGGACTTGAGGTAGAAGGTGTTCACTTTGGTACCGCAGTCGTTCTTCACGGTTGCCGTCAGTACGACGTGGTCGGTCTGGCGGTCGGCCACGAACACCTTGCACTGGCTGAAGTACCTGCCGTTGGCAGTGGTGGGGACGGGGTTGTATTCGATGGTCCAGGAGGGCTTGCTGATGGTCCAGATGCAGGAGTCCCAGACGCACTGGCTGTGCCCGGTCTCGGCGACGTAGAAGTTGTATTGGAAGGAGAAGAACTCCGTGTTGGTGACGACGGCGATGGTGTCACCGTACACGACGGCGTCGGCGTCCTGGCAGCGGATGCCGTCGGTTTGCGGGGTGTACTGCATGTTGTCGATGTAGTAGGTCTGCTCGCGGTAGCAGCCCTCGTCGGTGAGGCCGGTGAACATGTAGGAGGTGTTTTCATGGAAGACGGTGTCTTGGCCGAACCAGGAGACGAGGACGTGGTCGCAGGAGTCGGAGAGGTGCATGGTTGGGAGCAGCGACTGGGTGTTGATGGTGAGGTGGAGCTGGTAGACCTGCTCGCAGGGGAAGGGGTAGAGGGAGACGGAATGGTAGTAGTCCCCCGATTGCGTGAAGGTCTGCCCGGTCATGGGCCAGGTGTAGCTGTCGCAGGAGGTGACGTTCTCGACGCTCACCTCGGGGACCTGCTGGAAATGGAGGTCGAGCCGGAAGATGCCGTCGCAGTTGTCGGTGGGCAGGGTGTCGGTGTAGAAGCCGGTCTCGGAGAAGGTGAAGTGGTAGCTGCCGATGGGGTTCCAGGTGTAGGAGTCGTCGCAGGAGTAGACCACTGTGGGTTCCGGGATGTAGTATTCGCTGACGGTGAGCAGGAGCCTGACCGTGCTGTCGCAGCCGTGGACGTCGGTGTCGACGTAAGTCACGTCGGCGTCCTCGTAATAGTTGACGCCGTAGAAGTTGTAGGGCAGCTGTTCGGGGCAGAGGCTGACCTCCTTGAGGGTGACCTCGTGTTCGGGCCATACGGTGAGGTTGAGCCTGACGATGCTGTCGCAGCCGTGAGCGCTTTGGAGGGTGTGGGGCACCTGGTAGCACGAATGGTCGTATACGGTTCCGAAGAAGTTGTAAGTTTCGCCGGAGCAGACCTCGGCCTCGATGGTGGTTTCGTCGTAGGTGGGATAGTGTTCGAGGTGGAGGAAGAGTGTCTTGTCGCACCCTTGATCCGTGACGGTGTCGAACTGGTAGGAGCCTTCGGCGGTGTAGATGGTGCCGTGCCATTGGTAGGAGTCATCCGGGCAGATGCTCACGTATTCGTTTTCGACAATGACCTCGTTTACGGTGACGGTGACGGAGACGTCTTGCGAGGTCTGCCCGTCACTGACGTGGCAGGTGTAGGTTGTGGTTTGGGAGGGCGAGGCGACGGGGTTGTAGATGTTGGGGTCGCTCAGGCCCGTGGTTGGGGTCCAGGAGTAGGAGATGGAGCCGGTGCCGCCGCCGGCGTTGACCTGGATTTGTCCGCTTCCGCCTTGGCAGATGCTGATGTCGGGGCCAGCCGTGACGGTCATGGCGCTGCCCTCGATGTGGACGGTCACCTCATCGGTGTCGACGCATTCGCCTTGCGAGTTGGAGACGGTGAGGGTGTAGGTCTGGTCTTGTGTGAGCACGACGGTTTGTGTGTTTTGGGAGTTGGGGTTGGCCACCATGTTGGCGGGTTCCCAATGGAAGCTGAAGGTGCCCGCGCCGCCGGAGCCGTTCAGCTGTGTTGTGCTGCCGTAGGGGATGGTTTGGTCGGGACCTGCATTGGCGACCGGGTTGGCGTACACGGAGACGCTTTTGGTGATGTGGTTTGTGCAATGTCCGTTGCCGCAGCTGACGTTGAGGGAGACGTTGTAGGTGCCGGGGCTGGCGTAGGTGTGGGAGGGGTTCTGCTGGGTGGAAGTCTGCCCGTCGCCGAAGTTCCATTGGTAGGTCATCTGTTGTCCAGAAGGGTTGGTGGTGGAGGTGCTGGTGAACTGGGTGGGGCTGCCTTGGCACACGGTGGTGAAGTTGAAGTTGGCGGTGGGCTGGGGATAGATGACGACCTCAGTGGTGGCAGTGGTGGATTGGTTGCCTACGGTAGTAACGCAGGTATAAGTGCCAGCCATGTTCATGGTGCAGTTGGGACGGGTGGGGTTTTGTTGGGTTGAGGTAAATCCACCTGGCCCCGTCCAAGTATATGAAGCGCCGTCTTGTGCATTGACCGTCAAATGGATAGTTTCGCCGACACAATAAGGTCCATCATTACTAGCTATACCAGGGAGGATACCGCAGTCAGTTTCACCAGGACCGCTATTTGCTACCTTGGAGAAGGAGACATCAGTGGCACCAGAAGACCATTTTGTAATTACCATGATATAATACTGGCCTACTTGAGATGATGCAGGGATAGTACACTCTTGAACTGAATTGTACGGAGAATCGCAATCAATAATCTTGTCTGCAGTGAGTTGGCTTGTACAGGGAGTGTTAGGATCTGAAAAGGGACCCCAAGCACAAAAGTCCAAATCATTGTTGTTAGTATTGGTTATTCGGATAGTAAAAGTTCCACCGACTGCAATTTTCATGTGAAACCAAAAAGGAGGCCTTTGCGTGAAAGAAGACATGCAACCGTAGTTAGGTCCAGGTTCGCATACGGTTCCTGGATTGGCATCTATATGGAATGAGACGACATCAGTGGTGCAAAAAGGATCGGATGTAGCACAGGTCTGATTCCCGTCTCGGTTGACTGGATTCTCGATGAGCATCTGTCTGAAAAGCAATACAAAAAGGTCTTGAGGCAAATTTTCTTTCCAAAAAGTAAAAGTGGCACCTTGTGTTTCCTTGTCAGCTATCTGATAGGCTCTAAACTCATCGTCAATATCGGCTTTCAACCTATCATAATAAATCTGCAATTGGCTGTCGCTCCATTCATTGATTGCTGAAACAATCACGGAATTGTTGTCTTCATCAACGGAATAAATGAGGTTGTCGTCATTAGCTAAGGCTGCCAATGTACAATATCGCAACTCAGGGTTGCTGATTCTAGCGATCTCGATTTCAATACGGTGGTTGTTGACAGTTTGCGCCCATTGCTTCATCGGGATGAAAGCCATCATTAAGGCAACAATTATGATTTTCCTGAATCTATTCATTTTAATGAAGTATATATTAAGGGGGCAAATATAAGCATTTTCTGTTATTGGTGAGAAAAATCGACTAAAAAACGAAAAAAAAGTGCTTAAAATTGTTTTTGGCAGTAACAGAATAGGAGCCGAAAATCTTCGACTCCTTAACAGTAGTCCCGTTGGGATGGCATGTCAGTAAGCAAGCGACGTGAGCCTTTGTTCTCACGCGTGCGCAATTGGTGTGCCCTTGGGTTTTAGAATGGTCCACCACCTGTCCAAGTGATCTGCTTGGTGAAGGTCGGTGTTTCGGAGTCTTCGTAATATTCAATGGTGGCGGAACCATCCTTGCCATCATTGAAGAGGTAGACGAGCATCGAGACCAGTGTGTTTTGGCGTTGTGCCTCGATGATGAAACCATCTGTTTGTTCGGTAACGACCCAGCCGTTGTTGATACTCGTTACGGGGCCTACGTTGCCCGTGACTTTTACCTTTAGGCTCTTCCCGAGAGGCGTAATGGCTGCCACTACGCTGGGTGTGCCGTCAAACTGCGTTACGTCTTTTACAAGGATGTTGGGCACTTCACCACCAGGACCTGTCTCTGGGGCGGGAGAGGCTACGTCGGGATAGATGAAATCGGTGACCAATTCCTGGTGTGCGGCTTGAAACAGAGCGATATAGGACTCGAAGTTGGGGATTTCCACGTTTAGGCCGAGTCCGGAATAGTAATTCTGGATACGTTGCCTGATGTACGTCTGGTTTTGTAGTGAGATATTATGGAGCAGCGTATCAACCAAAGCTTGGTCATTGACGGCACCGTCGGCAGCGAAGTCGTTGGAGAGGCTGGTCATGAGCCAGGTCAGTTCGGCGGGAAGGGTGGGAACCACCGCAATGTTGTTGGATGGCCTTTGAAGGATGATGGAGAAGGCGAGCAGCATGGCGTTGTAGTCGCCTTGCGAGGCGATGGACATCTGTTCGAAGCCTTGATTGAAATGCTCGGTCACGCCGAGAAAGTCTTGAAATTCACCCTCGGCTTGTCGTTTGGCATCAGAAAAACTCTTGCCTTGTCCGACGAGGGTTTCGATGCGGGCCTTGGTGATGTGGGTCAGCACGTTGATGTTGACGGTCTCGTCATTAGTCAGGTCGGCGAGGGCTTGCAGAGTGATCTGTGCCGACGAGAGTTGACCAAGTACTTCGTTGAAGTAGAAACCATTGCCGGAGAGCAATGCCCAATCCGATGCCATCTCAATACTGTTAAGGCTGAAACTGCCGTCGTCGGAAGTGATGGAGGTGGTAAACGACTTGCCCGTCTGTCCGAGGTTTTGGTTGAGCTCGTTAACAGTGATGGTGGTGCCGGTAACGAAAGGACCTTTCTGCACCTTGCCCGAAAAGGAGAAAGAGCCACCTGTCTTCTCTTTAGTGCAAGAAGTGATGGCTAACATTCCGATGAGTGCAAGACTCAAAACTGTGATTTTTGTTTTCATATCGCTTAAAATTTAAGGGTTATTGTTTTGGAACATTATTTGTCGCAAAATTATAAACTATTTCTCCTACAAAAACGATTTGTCAAGCCTTTTTTGGCTTTGTCTATCAATTTATAAAAAGACGAGTTTTCTAAGTAGTTGTATTTTAATCTGTTGCAGGAATGAAGACTTTTGACTGATTTTGCTTTGTCTATGAAACTACCAGAACAAATGTAAAAAAAAAGCCGCCAAACGGCAGCTCTTTTTGCTTTTGCCAGTCCCGTAGGGACGGCATGTCAGTAAGCAGACGACGTGAGTCTCTGCTCTCACACGCGCGTAGCACTCACACGACTCCAGTAAATCCCATAAACGCCATGGCCAAAATGCCGGCGGTAATCAGGGCGATAGGCGTGCCCTTCATGCCCTTAGGCGGCTCCATCAGGTCGATGTGTTCGCGGATGCCGGCGAAGATGACCAATGCCATGGCAAAACCAAGCGCGATGCCCACGGCATAGATGATGGACTCACCAAGGCTCAGCATGTGAGCCACACCGCCATAGTTGAACTCCTTCGTGACAACGGTCAGAGCCACGCCAAGCACGGCGCAGTTGGTCGTAATCAGAGGGAGGAACACGCCCAAGGCTGTGTACAGCGACGGGCTGATTTTCTTCAAGATAATCTCCACCATCTGCACCAAAGCTGCAATGATGAGGATGAAGGCGATGGTCTGCAAGAACGTCAGGTTCAAGGGAATCAGGATGTACTGGTTCGTCAGCCAAGTCACGAGGGTGGCGAGGGTCATCACGAAGATGACGGCGGCGCCCATACCCAATGCAGTTGAGGTTTTCTTCGAGGTGCCAAGGAAGGGGCAAATGCCCAAGAACTGGCTGAAGATCACGTTGTTGACCAAGATGGTCGAAAGGATTATGATAAGGTATTTCATGGCTTAGTGACTTTCTTTTTTGAACTTGTTGACGATAGCAATAACGAGTCCGAGGCAGATGAACGCGCCTGGAGGCAGGATGAAGAGCAGCATGTTGGCCGTCTCGGGAAGGATGCGCAAGGCGAAGATAGTGCCATTGCCCAAAAGTTCGCGGATGCAGCCCAAAAGCGTCAAGGCGAGGGTAAAGCCCAAGCCCATGCCAAGGCCGTCAAGCAGCGACGGGAACACGGGGTTCTTCGAGGCAAATGCCTCAGCACGACCCAAAACGATGCAGTTCACCACGATAAGCGGGATGAACAGGCCAAGGGTCGCGTAGATGTCGGGCACGTAGGCCTGCATGACGAGTTGCACGATGGTCACGAAGGAGGCAATCACGACGATGAAGCAGGGAATGCGCACCTTGTCGGGGATGAAGCCTTTCAGCAGGGAGATGAAGATGTTGGACAGCACCAGCACGAAGGTGGTGGCCAAGCCCATCGACATGCCGTTGATGGCGCTGGTAGTCGTTGCCAAGGTCGGGCAGCAGCCCAACAGCAGCACGAGAATCGGGTTCTCTTTGACGAGGCCCTTGGTAAAGGTTTGCAGATGGTTACTCATTGCTTTGTCCTCCTTCCGTTTCATTGTTCTCCTCAGCGGGGGCCTCTTCCATAACGGGAGCTTCTTCCTCGACGGGAGCGTTGTTCATGAATTGTGCCTTGTTGGCCATGAAGGCTTGGTAAGCCTTGTCCACCGCCTTTGTAAATGCTCTAGAGGTGATGGTGGCCGCAGTGATGGCGTCGACATCGCCGCCGTCCTTACTAACGGTCAGCTTGTATGATGCGGGGTTCTTGTCGACGAACTGGTCCTTGAATTTTCCTGTCATGTTGGCGCCAAGGCCAGGGGTTTCGGCGTGCGATAGCACCGAAGTGCCTTTGATGGTGCCGTCGGCGAGGAAGCCGACCATCATATCAATCTTGCCACCGAAGCCGCCTTCGCTGGTCTTCACAGCAGCGCCTTGGAAGTTACCGTTGGTGTCGTAGGCAAGGTTGCAAGGAAAGGTCAGCGTGGTGCCTTCGTAATCATATTTCAGTGTGTCAGCCTTATAGGTGATTTCGCCTTCCAAAGGCAGCACGGCTTGGATGGCTTCTTCATTCTTCTTTTGGTCCACTTCGGCGATGGTGTCTTTTGTCATGCCATAAACAAGGCCGAGGAGTCCGCCCGAAACCGCCGTGATGACGAGCAGGGCGACGACCATATTAATTAAGTTGGATGGTTTCTTTGCCATGGCGTTTACTTTTTAGCAGGTTTGACGACTCCGAAAACTTGCGGCTTGAAGGCCTTGTTGATGAGTGGCGTGAGGGCGTTCATGATGAGGATGGCAAAGGAAACGCCTTCGGGATAGGCACCCCAAAGACGAATCACCACCGTAATCACACCCACGCCAAATCCAAACAGGATCTTGCCTTGCGTGGTCATGGGGGTGGTCACCATGTCGGTTGCCATGAAGAAGGCACCGAGGATGAGACCGCCGTAAATCAAGTGATACCACGGCGCGATGAAGTTGGCCGGATTGATGAGGTGGCAAATGCCGGTAAAGATGAACACGGTGATCAAAATGCTCAGCGGCGTGGCAATGTCAATGACCTTGCGGGCGATGAGGTAAATCGCGCCAAGTAGCAGGGCAGCAGTGCACATCTCACCGAAAGCGCCGCCTCGATTGCCTAGAATCATGTCAAGGAACTGCATGTCACCGGCTTCTGCCAACGACCCGATGCCGGATTCCTTCAGGATGCCGAGAGGGGTGGGACCCGTGACAGCATCGGTGAAGAAACCTGCTTCAAAGATGGGCGCTGCCTTGGGCCAGGTGGTCATGGCAGTTGGGAACGACACGAGCATGAACACACGGCCTACCAAGGCCGGGTTGAAGGGGTTCTTGCCCAAGCCGCCGAAGGCCATCTTGCCGATGCCGATGGCGACGATGCTGCCCACGATGACCATCCAAATGGGAAGGTTGGCAGGCACGTTGAAGGCCAAGAGCAGACCCGTCAGCGCGGCAGAACCGTCGTTGATGGTCAAAGGCCCCTTGATGAGGAACTTCTGAATGAGCCATTCGGTCAGCATACAGGCCGCCACCGAAACGAGGGTCAGCCTCAAGGCATACCAGCCGAAATAATAAATCGCCACAAGCAAGGCGGGGACCAAGGCGAGAAGCACACGGTACATGATTTTCTGCGTGTTTTCCGTCGAGTGCACATGCGGCGAACCGGATATTGTGTATTTGTTCATTGTTGAAATGTTTATCGTTTTATTGTTGAATTGTTGTGTTGTAGGGACGCATTGAATGCGTCCGTTAATCGTCGGTTTTTGCGGACGCACGCGGTGCGTCCCTACAAACGTCATTTTTGATTACGGGCGCGGATAATCGCACCAGTCTTAGCCTTACCATAGCGGATGTAGTCCAGCAGTGGGATGTTGGCGGGACAGGTGAACTCGCAGGAGCCGCACTCGATGCAGTCCATGATGTGGTTCTTCTCGGTCTCGTCGAAGTCGTTCTGCTTGGCCACCTTGTGGAGTAGGAAGGGCTGTAGTCCCATCGGGCAGGCCTTGGCGCAGCGACCGCAGCGGATGCAGTTGGTCTGACGGCGGTCTTGGGCCTCGTTGATGGTCATCAAAAGGATGCCCGAGGTGCCTTTGATGCACGGGAAGTTGGTGACCGACACCGACTTGCCCATCATCGGGCCGCCGTTGATGACATCGGTGATGCCTTCGGGCAGACCGCCAGCAGCCTCGATGAGGAGGTCGGCGGGCGTGCCGAAACGCACACGGAAATTGCCTGGGTTCTTGACGGATTTGCCTGTGACGGTGACGATGCGCTCAATCAAAGGCTTGTTCTTCTGAACGGCCTCGTAAATGGCGTAGGTCGAGGCCACGTTGACCACGACGCAACCCGTCTCGATGGGCAGTTTGCCTGACGGCACCTCGCGCCCCGTGATGGCCTTGATGATCTGCTTTTCGCCGCCTTGCGGGTATTTGGTCTTCAAGGGTTGCACCTCGATGCCTTTGTAAAGATCGCGGTGCTCGTTGATGGTTTTGTCGAGCAACTCGATGGCTTCCATCTTGTTCTCCTCAATGCCGATGATGCCCTTGTCGGTATTGACGGCTTTCATCAGGATTTTCACGCCCATCAGGAACTCTTGTGTCTTCTCCAACAAGAGGCGGAAGTCGCAGGTAAGGTAAGGCTCGCACTCGGCGGCATTAATAATAATGTATTCGGCTTTCTTGCCTTCGGGAACCATCAGCTTGACGTGGGTGGGGAAGGTGGCGCCGCCCATGCCGACGATGCCGCATTCTTTCACCTTGTCGATGATTTGCTTGGAGTCCAACTTGATTTCGGTGAGCAGTTCATCCGTTTGGATGACGCCCTCGACCCATTCGTCTTGGTCTTCTCTGTCGATGAAAACGGCGGGCTTGTAATAGCCAGTGTGGTCCATTACCACATCTACCTTGGCAACGGTGCCCGTAGCGGGGGAGTGGACATTGGCCGAAACGAAGCCCTTGGCCGTGCCGATGAGTTGTCCCGTCAGCACGCGGTCGCCCTTGTTGACGATGCAGTCAGCCGGTGCGCCGAGGCATTGTCCGAGCGGGACGATGATCTGCTTGGGCATCGGGAAGTCTTGTATGGGCTGGTGTGCCGAGATTTTGTTCTCTTCGGGGTGCACGCCACCTCTTGGGAAAGTCTTTAACGGGTTCATGCTGTGACAGTATTTTCGGGTTTGACTTCAGTTTTCACCTCAACCGGTTCGGGTTTCGGCTGTGGCTTCACGACGGGTTCAGCGCCTTGCAGCGCAGGCGTTTCCGGCTTCGGCGCGGGGAAGTTGACGGCGTGGATGCTGCCACGCGGGCATACCTTGGCGCACTTGCCGCAGGCCTTGCACTTGGCCGGGTCGATGTAGGCCAGATTGCCGCGCATCTCAATAGCCTCGAAGGGACATTCCTTCAGGCACTTCTGGCAACCGATGCAGCCCACCGAGCAGTTCTTGACGACCAACGCACCCTTGTCGGTGTTGGAGCAACAGACATAGACGCGGCGGTCTTTCTTGCCACGTGGACGCACTTCGATGATGCCACGCGGGCAAGTTCTGGCGCAAACGCCGCAACCCACGCACTTGTCGGGGTCGACGACGGGCAGTCCCGTCTCCTTGTCGATGTGCAGCGCGTCGAAGTTGCACTTCTTCACGCAGTCGCCGAGGCCAAGGCAGCCTTTCGAGCAGCCGCCTTCACCTGCATAAAGCGTGTTAGCAAAAGCACAGATGTCGGCACCTTCGTAATGCACCTTGGAAGGTGAGTTTTGGCAACTGCCGTTGCAGCGCACTACCGCGATTTTAGGCTCAAAGGTGCCAGCGGTGAGTCCAAGGACGGCGGCCACCTTGTTCATGTCGGTGCCTGGGCAGGCCAGCCCGTCGATGTTGCCTTTCTCAGCAGCTTGTTTCACGCAAGCCTCTGCCAAGGCACGGCAGCCTGCGAAGCCGCAGCCGCCGCAGTTGGCACCGGGCAGACAAGCCTCCGCCTCATCAATCAATGGGTTCTCCTCGACCTTGAACTTCTGCGCCACGAAGTACAGAATCACGGCTAAAATGCCGCCCAAGATTCCGAGAACCGCAAGGGAAATAAATAAAGTATGACTCATTAGAATAGAATTTTGAGTTTGTTTTCAATTTTTAGAACCTGCAAAAATACGGAAACTCCTTTTTTCGACAAAGGAAAATTTTCGGTTTTTTATTCGATGTTGTATTCAAACTGCTTCTTAAGTTTATCACGCTTCAAATAGAGTATTATATAATAAGGTATAAGCGCAACGATACTGACGAGGGCGGACAAACCTTCGTTCAAACCGAGGCCGAGGCAGATGAAAAGCACAGCCAAAAGCAGTATGATGGGCACGAGATAAGCCAAAACTGCTGCTTTGTTGCCTTGTCCGATGGCCATTTTTACGTTCACTTTTTGGTTCAACGCGAAGTCTTTGTCCTTGGGTCGAGGCACGGTGAGGATTTTCTCGGCCTGTTCGCCCATGCCGCAGGCGCTCTTGGCGTGACAGGCGGCGCAGGCGCTCTGTGCCAGTATCTTGATTTCCAGTTCGTCGTCGGTGATTTTGGTGACGATGCCCTCGTGGGAGATGGTTTCTTGGGTGTTCATGCCGCAAAATTACGATTTTTGTCAGTCCTTTGCAATAAAACCCCTATTTTTGCAAGTTATTTCACTCAAAATGGCCGACAAGGAAAAGAAAGACGGACAATTGAAACTTTGGCTCACGGCCAAGGTGGACGAGATAAAAGCATGGTATCACCGCGACGACAACTTTCTGCGGATTGTGCGTTTTCCGGGCACGAAGCTGCCTTTGATGGACGTGCTGATTGATTTTTTCAAGCTGTTCACCAAAGGCCGTACCGTCGACCGCGCCGCTGGCGTGGCGTTCAACTTCTTCGTGGCGCTTTTTCCGCTGATTCTCTTCTTTTTCACGTTGATTCCCTATATCCCTATTCCGCACCTCTACGATAGGGTGATGCTGGCGTTGGACGACTTCCTTCTGCCTTCGGGAACGCTTGATTTTGTGCGAGATACCATTGACGGTATTATGAATCAGTCGCACGACGGGCTGCTTTCCATCAGTGTCATTTTGTGTTTTGTGTTCGGTTCCAGCGGAGTTGTGGCCATTTTCAACGGTTTCCGCAACGTGTATGCCAGCTATCTCAGTTCAAAAGGTTTAACCTTGCGCGGCTGGATAGAACAGCGGGTCTTCGCCATCCTGATGCTCCTCATCATTGGGGCTTTGATTCTTATTTCGGTTGTTTTGATTTCGTTAGGCGGTATGGCATTGAAATCCCTCGTGATGCACGAAATCATCCGAGGCGGGTCGTTTACTTTCTTCTTGTTCAGCGTGTTGCGTTGGGTGATTGGTATTTTTGCCTTGTGCTTCGGCATTTCATTGTTGTATTATTTTGGCAACGTCAAGTTTGATGAGCATTACCGCAAGGAGCGGCGGCTTCCCAATCGAAATGACAAGCATTACCGCGAATTTGTCATTTTCAGTCCGGGCGCGATTGTGGCTACTACTTTATTCGTCTTGGGCACGGTGGCGTTCAACGCCTATATCTCCAACTTCTCGCGCTACAACGCCCTCTATGGTTCCATCGGTACGCTTATCATCCTCATGCTTTGGATTTGGGTCATCGCCATCCTGATTTTGGCAGGCAACGATTTGAACTCAGGCATCCGTCGTAGTCAGATGAAGCTCAGTGAGAATGAGGATAATACACGACAAAAAGAAATCGTTATCGAAGATTTGAAAAAGCATATTCAAGACTACCAGAAGGCCAACGAGATACGCGAACAACGTATTCATGCCCTCAAAAAGACCATCGAGGAAGAGAATTTGTTGGTTCGTGACTTGGAAGAGCAAAACAAGGATTATGAACTGATTATCAGGGCGTACCAACGCTTCGCCGAGAAGGAACGCAGGAGTGCCGACGACCAGTATGATGTCGGTTTCGATGCGAAGGAGATGCTCAAGAAAATGGAGAACAATTCTAATTGAGGTAGTATGGGAATCGTAGCGCGACAGAGCATTAAGGGCACCATCGCCACCTATATCGGGGTGGCCGTGGGCATCGTTACGACCTTTTTCATCCAGACGAAAGCCCTTCAGCCTGAGCAGATTGGCTTGATTGACATTTTACTTCAATGCTCTTTGTTGTTCGGAGGTTTGGCGCAGTTGGGCACCAGTTCGTCGGCCATGCGCTATTATCCTTACTTCAAGGACGAAGACCATCGCGACCACGGCTTTTTCGGCTGGACGCTACTTGTTCCGCTGATAGGTTTTTTGGTTTTTCTGATGGCTTTCTTCTTGTTCAAGGGTTCCATCGTCCACTTTTTCACGAAGGATTCCGAGGTGGGAGCGGATTTGTTCGCCAAATACGTCAATTTTGTGGTTCCTTTGGCGTTTTTTAGTCTGTATATTGCTGTTTTCGAGACGAATAGTAATCTTCTACTTCGCATCGTCTTGCCCAAGTTTGTACGCGAGGTGGGTCTGAGGGTGGCAACCTTGGTCGTTTACCTTCTGTATTATTATAAAGTCCTTGATTTTGATGGTGTTATTGTGGCGTTCTGCGTGTTTTACGGCTTGGCCACCTTAATCAATATTGTTTATCTGCTTTCGCTGAAACGGGTGTCGTTCAAGATCGAGCCGGGCTTCGTCTCGAAGCAGTTACGGCGTGATTTCCTGTTCTACACTTTGTTTATGATTGCGGCGGCATTGTCGGGCAACGTCATCCCCATGTTGAGCAAGTTCTTCGTGGCCGGAAACGCTGGATTCCGTTTGGCGGGTGTGTTCACTATCGCCTTCAACATTGCGGCGGTCATTGAGATGCCTTACCGCTCATTGGGGGCTATTTCGAGGCCGCACATTTCCGACGCGATGGCCAAGCATGACACAAAAACTGCCGATGCGTTGTGCAAGAATGTCGCTCTACATCAGTTCATTGCGGGCAGTTTTGTCTTTTTCATGGTTTGGATTAACATTGATTTTCTCTTTGATTTGCTGCCCAATGGCAACATCTACCGTTTGGGTAAATGGGCGGTGCTGATGCTCTCGCTGAGCCGCCTTGTTTATTCCACCCTCGGCGTGACGACCACGGTGTTGAGTTATTCGAAATACTACTATTATTCGCTGATTTTCACTATTTTGCTCGCAGCAATGTCCATTGGGCTAAACAGTTGGCTCGTACCGAAATGGGACATCAACGGTGGTGCATTGGCCAATGTTTCTTCCTATCTGGTGTATTTTATTTTGTTGGTGGCTTTTATCAAGTGGAAAATCGGGGTGATGCCTTTGTCGAAAAAGTTGTTGCCTGTGGCGACGGTCGTTTTGGCCTTGTTTGCCCTCAACTGGCTGTGGACGGTTGCGCTGACGCCTTTGCTTGCAAAACTCTTCGAAAAACCCATTTTCGGTTTGGCCATTGATGCCGCATTGAAAACCTCTGTTTTCCTCATTTTAGGCCTGACGGCACTTTACAAGCTGAAAGTCTCCCAGTCGGTGAATGATTTGGTTGACAGAATGATTAAATTGTGAATTGAAAAAAGGATATTGATTTATGAAGATTTTGATGTTATTGGACCATGTGTTCCCACCGGATACCCGTGTTGAGAACGAGATGAAAGCATTGACCGATGCAGGGTATGAGGTGCATGTGGCTTGTTTCCGGAAAAATAACGAACCTTTGCTTGAGAAAAAGGAGTATGGAGTCATTCATCGCGAGCCTGTTTCGAAGTTCATTTACAAATCGAGTGTGGGTGTGCTGAAGTTTCCTTTCTATTTCAATTATTGGAAGCATTATGTTGACGAGCTTTTTGAAAAAGAGAAATTTGATGCCATCCATGTACACGATCTGCCTCTTGCAAAAGTAGGCTATGAGGCGAGATGCAAATACGGCGTGCGTTTTGTTCTCGATTTGCATGAGAATTGGCCAGTGTTGTTGCAATTGTCGAAACATACCAATACCTTTTTGGGCAAGATGCTGTCGTCCAATAGCCAATGGGTGAGGTACGAGAAAGAAATGTGCGGGTTGGCCGACAAGATCATTGTTGTGGTGGACGAGGCAAAGAATAGGATTAACGCTTTAGGCATTCCTCCCGAAAAGATTGAAGTTGTCTCCAATACATTGAATCTCAATCAATTTGACCCGATTGAGAGGAAGGGTTTCAAGAAGGACAAATTCAGAATGCTTTATGTGGGTGGAATCAATTATCATCGAGGTATCCAGTATGTGGTTCAAGCCATTTCGCTTTTGAAGAAAAGAGGGGTTGAGGTGCATTTCGATTTGGTTGGGGATGGAAGTTATCTTACTGATATAAAAAGACTTATTGATAATTTGCAAGTACTGGATAATGTTACGGTACATGGTTTCAGGCACTACACTCAGATTTGTGGTATTTATGAGTCTGCCAATGTTGCTTTGATTCCACACGTGAAGTCGGGACATACGGACAACACGATACCGCATAAGATTTTCCAATACATGTATGCTGGAATCCCAATGATTGTTTCAAATTGCACTCCCTTGGTGCGTATTGTGAATGAAACCCAAAGCGGAGTCAGTTATCGGTATGACCATCCAGAGGAGTTGGCGGAAATAATAGCCAATTTCTATGCGCATCCCGAATTGCTGAACAACTATATTCATCATGGCCGTCAGGCGGTTATCGTGAAATATAATTGGAAAGTTGATGGTGCAAAGTTGGTGAATCTGTATCAGCAGCTGTTAGCTTAATGCGATCCTTTCCGCATAAACTATGTAATATCGTGGTGTGATTTTTCTCAGGAAAGGTCTGATTCCGATTTGGCCAGAGGGTGATGTCCATTTCTCGGAGTCGATTACTCTCCAGCCTGATTTTTCAAGAAGCCAGTCGAATTGCCAATCCTCGAACTCGTGGAAATGGCGGTCCCATTTGTCAGTATTGCTTCTGTATGCTTTTGCAAACCACAGTGATAAGGGGATAGAAGCAATCAGTTTGTCGCAGGGAAGCTGCGAGAGAACGCCCATTGGATTGATGAGATGTTCGCAAATCTCCAATGCAGTAACAAACTCGATGTCTTTGAATTGTTTGACCACTTCGGGCTGAAGGTCCAAATCTTCGCCATGGGTGTTGAAGACTTCATATCCTTTTTCTTTCAGAATGTCAGAAAACGGATTAGGAACACCTAAATCGAGGACTTTCTTCTGGCTGGGCAAGTGCTTGTGAATGAAGGATAAGGTTCGTTCGTAACGCCTTATCATGCCTTTGTTGATGTTGAATGTTGATTCGCCGTCATTCATGGTTTTCAGGGTGTCATAGCATTATTCAGTTAGGGTTTTATCCAACAACCTCCCATATTTCCCCGCCATAGCCTTCCGCGAATATTTCTCAATATCCTTGCTTTCGTTGGAAGGTAAATCGTTTTCCAAATACTTCTGATACAGGGTTTTGATAATCTCCTTTATTTTCTCCTTGTCCTCGAAACTGACCGTTTGACCAGCATTGGTTTCTTTGAGGATTCGCGCTGCGTCGCCGTTTTCAGGGCCGATACAAAGAACGGGACGTCCCGAGGCCATGTACTCGAACAGCTTTCCTGTCAGTAAACCTTTGGCGCGGGGTTCGCTGTCAGGCATAAGCAGGAGCAACAACAGAGAGGAACTGCGATGTACTGTCGACACTTCACTATGCGGAATGTAAGAGGAATAACTCACATGCTTGCTTAATCCTTGTGCCTCAATGCATTGGACTACCGAACTGTCAATCTGACCAATCATGTTGATTTTTAAATCTTTGGCAAATCCATTGTCTGTTTTGACGAGTTCACCGATGGCTTCCCAAAGCATCTTTGGGTTTTGTGCCTTCGAAAGCACTCCCAAATAGGTGATGCTAAATTTTTCAGAAGGCGTGAAGACCGTTTTGGTGTCATCATTGCGGTCGAAGCCGTTGTAGATTACTCTTACATTCCTGTTACCCAGCCTTCCGAGTCTTCTTGCACCGTCGGGTGCCACGGTGACCACTTTGTCGGCTAAGGTCAGCACTTCGCGTTCCAAACGATGGTGCTTGCGGCTGGCCCATTTTGTGAGGCGTAGGTTGCTGAAGTAGTCGATTTCGGTCCAAGGGTCGCGGAAATCGGCAATCCACGGAATGTTCAATTCTTCCTTCAACTTCATGGCTATCAAGTGCATAGAGTGGGGCGGCCCCGTGCTGATGATGGCATCCACGGGGTGTTCTTTCAGATAGTGTTTTAGGAACTTTACCGATGGACAAATCCATAAGCAGCGGGCATCAGGGATGAACAGGTTACCGCGAATCCACATTGATAGATTCTTCTTCCAGCCTTGTTTCTTTTCGTTTTCCTCAATGAACCCCATTTTTATAGTTTCCTCTTTCTTGATGCCAAGGAACTTTTTATAAAAAGTGTATGGCTCGACAATCGGTCTCCTGATGACTTCCACTTCGGGCACAATATCCTTCTCCAAAGATTTGTCAATAATCGGATACTCAGCGTTTTCCGTAGTGTAAATCACGGGTTGCCAGCCAAATTCGGGCAGATATTTGGACATCTTCAGCCAACGTTGTACGCCGCTGCCACCCGACGGGGGCCAATAATAGGTGATGATTAAGACGCGTTTCATGCCTTTTCTTTTTTTATGGGTTTGACGGTAAACACTATGGCAGCAATCAGCCCCAATATCAATATCAACGAACTGACGAGTTGTAGGCTGTTGCCCATTTTCCATGCCTTGGGCGCATATTCCATCACGATTTCATGGTTGCCACTCGGCACAAGAGCACATCGCAGCAGGTAGTTTGCCCTGAGCAAAGGCTGCTCCTCGCCGTCAACGAACATTTTCCAGCCTTTCTCTGTCCAAATCTCAGAAAAAACTACCAAATAGTTTTTTGCTGTTGAGCCTGCTGAGATGCTGTTGAATCTGTAAGTCAGCTTGTTAGGCTGATACTCTTCCAATGTGACAATTGGTAAAATGCTGTCTGTAAGTCTGTAATTTCCAACTTGTTGCTCAAACTCCTTGTGCATGATGGCGGTATGCTGCAAATCGGTGCTTGCGATGGCATCGATTTCGTCGTTTGGTGTATCGACCCATTTCACGTTGCTTGCAATCCAGGCATTGCCTTGGGCGTATGGGTTTTGGAAAGGTTGGCTGTTGGGATTGTAGATGATGTATTTGGTGTTCAGCATGTTGAGCACTTTTTGTCGGGCCAATGCTTGCATCAAATCGTCACCGGTCTTTGCGCTTCTGAGCTGATTCAACTCACCGCCAAGGTATTGTGTGATGATATCTTGGTAACGGCGTAATTTGGCTCCTGAATAGCCGCCCAGAGACTTGTGGAAATAACAAGTGCTGGCATCGTTGAACATATCCTTCGTGATGTCGGCTACTCTGAAATCCAGCGCGTTGTCATTCAAAATGGTTTGGTCGGCGGTAGAGGCGACAAAGGGCTTGTTGAACTTGGTCTTGTCGATGAAGTTGTCGTTGTTGAGGTAGCGCTTGTCAATGGGGAACATGTCGACCAGAACGAGTACGGCCAAGATGGGGAAAGCGATCTGGCCTTTTAGTTTGCCCTTGCCGAAGAGGAAAATCGGGACGGCGGCAAGGAGAATGAAAATGAGGCTGCGCAAGGCATCCTTGCGGAAAATGGCTACGCGAACGTCTTCCAATTGCGTAGCAAACGCTTGATAGACAGCGCCATCTTTGCCTGAGCCAAGTTGAGCGAATTGTTCGGCCTCGCCTTGGCTAAGGAAGCTGAAGAAAGCTTTCGGCGCGATGTAGAACAAGAGGCAAACGCCCGCTGTAATGCCAAGTGCGATATAAAACTTTTTGATGTTTTGTTTGAAGCTATCGGGACTTTTAGCGATTTCGGCCAAGCCAAGGAATCCCAACAGTGGCATGGTGACCTCAGCGATAACTAAAGTCATGGAAACCGCTCGGAATTTATCGTAACCAGGGAAGTGGTCAAGGAAGAAGTTGGTGAATCCCATGAAATTTTTGCCCCAACTGAGCAGGATGGACAACAGGGTTGCGATGAGCAAAGCCCATTTAAGCTTGCCTTTTACTGTCAGCGCACCTAATACGAAGAGAAACACCACAATAGCACCCACATACACAGGGCCGCTGGTGCCAGGCTGGTCACCCCAATAGGCGTTGCTCTGCGCGATGCTGTCCTTGAATCGGTTGTCACTGACTTTGTTCAAGACGGGATTTTGTTTTCCGATATAGGCTGAGGCACCACCTTTTGCATTGGGAATCAGCAGACTCCAGGTCTCGCCCTTGCCGTAGCTCCATTGAGTGATGTAGTCGCGATCAAGGCCTTTGGTTTGGTTGTCCTCGTTGCGGGTTAGCACGGGTTTGCCGCGAGTAGTTTCCTTGCCGAATTCATAGTTGCCGTAAAGTGAGGTTGAGCAGGTCAGAATACCGATTATGGCTGCCACGACCAAACCGATGGAAGCCTTGATAAAATGCCCCAATTGCTTGTTTTTGAGGTCGCTGATGAGTTCGGCAATGACCAAAATGGCAATGATTATGGCCAGGTAATAAGTGATTTGCAAGTGGTTGGTGCGCACTTCAAAAGCCAAGGCGAAAGCAGTCAAAAGCCATCCCCATAAGTATTTGCCTTTGTAGGTAAGCAACACGCCCGCAATGACGGCAGGCATGTATGCCATGGCCATGGCTTTGGCGTTGTGGCCTGCGCCTATAACTATAAACAGGTACGAGGTGAATCCGTAGGCAATGGCACCTATGAAGCTGATCCAAAAGCCACAGTCAAGTACCAAAAGCAGGATGAAAAATCCCAACATACTGATAAATACGGAACCGAGAGGATGGGGGAAACCTAAAGTGAGTCCTAGATAGAAGGGATTGGTTAGGTTGCCTTTCGACTTGATTGAGATGTTCCAACTTGGCATTCCACCGAAGGCCGAGTTGGTCCAAAGGGTCTGTTCGCCCGTCTCAACTCTGTATTGGTCAATCTCTTGGGCCATGCCTCGGTGCATCTCAATATCGTGCTGCTTGATACGCTTGCCTTGCAAAGCGGGGTTGAAATAGACCAACGTGATGGCGGCAAAGGCGACGATGGCGGCTATGATGCTGAGGATGTGTTTGTTTTTCTGTAAAAATGTATTGTTCATAAGTGCTATGTTTTCCTATTCAACTTCTTCAAAATCAGTGTATTCTCCAATGTTTGGATTAATGCGTGGGTTTTTGGGATTGCTGGTATTGTCCTTGGTTCCGTTCTGGGCAAAATGCTCCATCTCTCGATTCAACCGTTTGATTTTGCGGTTGAATATCAGCTTGACAATCATGCTGAAAGCATAAAAAATCAAGACGATGACGATTAGTATGCTGAAGAGTATCATGCGATTTTATATTAATAAGGTGCCGCGAAGTTACAACTTTTCCGCTTTTGCTGGCGTTTTTGGTGCGAAAATCTATTTGGCATAGGCTTCGATAAATCCTGTCCCATAACCAAAAAGCTGAGTGTAAGCCGCTGGAACTGAAAGCAATGCCACTTTCAAGTCCTTGTTTTTTAGCAAAGAATCAAGGAAAACCAAAAGGCAATAGAGTAGGATAGGAGCGAACCACATCCAATGGTGGAAAATGCCCAATGCGATCAGAAGCAGGTTACCAACGACGAATGCCGCTGGCAACAAATGCACCAATTTGAAGGTTTCAGGGTACTTTTTCATCAACAACACACGCGCCTCGCCGGAATGTTTTACCTGCCGGAAAAACGAGCTGAACTTGACGCGCCGTTTGTGATAGACGAAAGCCTCGGGGAACAGTCGACAGTTGTAACTGTTTGCGAAGATTCTGGTACTCAGGTCAATATCCTCACCGTAGCGCATGGGTGCAAAGCCGCCCAAGGCTTCAAAAACGCTTTTTTTGATGCCGAGGTTGAAGCTGCGTGGATAAAATTTGTCCAACTTCTGCTTGCCTCCGCGTATGCCACCTGTGGTGAAAAATGAGGTCATGGAATAGTTGATGGCTTTCTGAATCGTGGTGAACGATGGATGTGCACGGTCGGGACCACCGAAAGCATCGCAAGGCTCTTGGTTGAGTTCTTGTTGTATGATTTCCAGATAGTTGTCAGGTACAATGACATCGGAGTCTAATATAATAAGGTATTCGCCTTGGCTGCGCTCCGCACCGTAGTTGCGTGAAGGCCCTGGACCGGAATTGGGCTTGAAATAGTAATTAACGGGCAGTTTGTCAGCGTATTTTTGGCAGACCGTATCGCATTTTTCACTGGAGCCGTCTTCCACAACTACAACCTCAAAGTCGTTGAAAGTCTGATGGGTAAGGCTTTCCAAAAGCTCGTCCACTTCCTGAGGCCGGTTGTAAACAGGTATGATAATCGAAAACCGCATTTCGTTATTTTTTGCAAAGATAGGGATTCTTTGCGTATTTTTGCGCTATCAATCGCGATAATCTGATGAAGAAATTGATTTCCTTTTTCACGCGGATTTTCCCCCGCCAGTGGCTCATCAAGTTGAGCTATCTGTTCAGCCTTTTGGTGCGTCCGTTTTATATAGGAAATAAAGTGGAATGTCCTGTTTGCGGCGGCCATTTCCGAAAGTTTTTGCCTTATGGTTATGGCAAGGCGATGGATAACCGGCTGTGCCCCAAATGTTTGTCACTTGAAAGGCATCGTTTGCTTTGGCTTTATCTGAAGGAGAAAACAGATTTCTTTACCGCGCCACTGAAGGTGTTGCATTTTGCGCCGGAGCAGCCTTTTTTGAAGCGTTTCCGTGCCTTGAAGAACCTTGATTACACTACTGCCGACCTTGATTCACCTATCGCCGACCTGCATCTTGACGTAACTGCCATCAACCAGCCGAGCAACACCTATGATGTTGTCATCTGCAACCATGTGTTGGAGCATGTCAGTGACGCGAACAAGGCCTTTGCCGAAATCAAGCGCATCCTGAAACCTGGCGGTTGGGCGATTCTGCTGGTGCCCATCAACCCCGATGTAGACACTTTTGAAGACCCAAGCATCACCGACCCCAAGGAACGTGAACGCCTATTTGGGCAATACGATCATGTGCGCCAGTTTGGTCGTGATTATGCCAAGGTGCTGCGCGAGGCAGGCTTTAATGTGGTGGAAGACAGGATTTTCTACGAGATTTCAGCCGAGCAACGTGAAAGAATGCACTTGGCGCGTAGGGGAGAAGAAGTCATTTACCGTTGCGAAAAAGCAAAATAAAACAGAAGGCGAGTCCAAAATGGGTCGCCTTCTGCGGTACCTTAAATGAAAATATAACGGCTTCCGAAGATTAATATTCGTCAGAAACTGTAAGTTTTTTTCTGCCTTTGGCTCTTCTGCGGGCCAAAACCTTACGGCCATTGGCCGTCGACATTCTCTCTCTGAAACCGTGCTTGTTTCTGCGTTTCCTGTTGGATGGTTGATACGTGCGTTTCATCTTGATATACTATTTGTTTATTCTCGAACTCGATATACCCCTTGTTTTGGGACTGCAAAAGTACGAATAATTTCGTTTGCTCCAAGCGTTTTCTTGAAAAAAAAGTGAAAGACGGACTGAAAATTTCAATCCGTCTCTCGTAAAGTGTTGATTTTCTGGTTGCTTATGCAACGACTTCCTTTTCAGGAATGTTCTTCAAAGTCTCGACCACGAAGTCCCAGAAGGGCTGCACACTCTCGATGAGTAGGGCTTCGTCGGGGGAATGGGGGTGCACCAAGGTCGGGCCGAAGCTGACCATGTCCCAATGCGGATACTTGGAGCCGAGGATGCCACATTCCAAGCCGGCATGGATGACCATCACTTTGGGTTTCTTGCCGAACTTTTCCTTATAAACACGCTTCATCGTATTGAGAATAGGCGAGTTGATGTTGGGCTTCCAGCCTGGGTAATCGCCTGTGGAATAGGCCTCTGCACCGTTGTCGGTGAGGTTTTTGCGAATCTGTTCGGCGAGCTTGTCCTTGGCGGCGTCCACGAGGCTGCGGGTCAGCGAGGCACTCACAATCTTGCCGTCTTCCATCTTGATGGTGGC
>JAEEGK010008659.1_pt1 | contig 23936 bp, 18 predicted proteins | sample 8958771 | NCBI WGS metagenome assembly JAEEGK01 (sample SAMN16246547, study PRJNA631951) | gut metagenome | biome: gut microbiome; feature: rumen; material: SC-attached | host: Bos | place: Iran: Karaj | collected 2018-10
TGTTTTACCCATAGATGCAGTTGCAAATCTTGTATTAAGAGTATTCGGTATCTCATTCGTCAGATCCGCAAATCCTCCGCTGAATTTCAAGAGAACATCTTCATTTTGAATGATATACGCATTTCCTCTGAAATCATTATCCATCTCTATTTTCATAACCAGTCTCCCTTAAATAGACAGTTACCCTATCCCTTATTTCCATGCTTTTCTTTGCGATGAACTTCTTCCAATTCAATCATAGCCTCGACATACGCTTCCCTAAGTTCTTCTTTAGACATGTATTTAGCCATTTTCATATAACTATCATACCGCTTTGCCCTGCGCTCTTCTTCCTCTGATGCATATATGGTTTTCTCATTCTTAAAGCGATCTGCTTCAGATGCGTCTACGCAAAATGACATAGCTACAATGTGTTTGCATATGATCTGCTTACCATTCGCCAAGGGGCAATTGCATTTTGATTTCCGTGGATGAATCATATCAAGATGAACATGATATTTCTTATTATCACTTCCAGCCACATCACCTTCATAAGTTCCATCATCATTCTCTTCGCATGAAAGAACCTTTTTCTGTTTATAATAATCCATACCTCGCCATACAGATTTACTGCTGGCTATATCTATAATTCCCATGTTTTCACCAATTCATACTTGCTTCTGCAGCCTGCTTTAGTTCTTCGCTAAATCCGTCCAGATCTTCCAAAGAGATTGCGCCCTCTCGGATAAGCGAAACAACATTATAAAACATCTGTGAGCGCCGTATCTCAGCCTGCACTCCGACTTTTTTCCTATCTCCCTTTATGCGCTCTTCCACTGCCCAAAATCTGTCTGCCGAACTGCCATCGGCGCTTAAGATATCAATATACTCTTTGCAGAGTTTTTCCATATACGCTTCCTGCCAATCCGATATTTTGCTTCTAAAAAGTTTCCAGTCGCTCTCCGGATAATTCATGTTTGGCATCGTTTTATTCCCACCTTCCCAGACAAATACACTCATCTTCAAGCTCAGATCATTAATCTGCGCACTCAATGAAGATCCTTTGCGTGTGCACTGCGGCTGTTTGGCATCTTCTGACTTGGGCTTGTTGTCTCGGGCGCTTTATTCCCTTTGTTGTACCCGCTGATCATTCCAATATCATCGGTCTTCGCAATACTTTTTCTCTCCGAGCTGTCTCTGTTGATATTTTCCTTGGAAAGTTGGACTACCGTCTCCACATGCCCCGTTCTGCTGAACATGTCCACGGGTTGAAGAACCTTCGGTGAGTATCCGTGCTGCATAAGGTACTTCACATCCCTCACCTGGGTTTCGGGATTACAGGAGATGTAGACGATACGTTTCGGAGACGCTGTACATACAGCGTTCAGGAACTTTTCGTCACTGCCCGATCTGGGGGGATCCATAAAAATTATATCCGGATTTGTCTTTTTAGCCTCTTTTTCAAGGAACTCTCCTGCATCTCCCTCTAAAAATTCTACGTTTGTAGCATCATTGATCTTAGCGTTTTCTTTTGCATCCCGAACTGCGTCCCGATTGATCTCGACACCGATCACCTTGCCTGCCTTTTTGGCTGCGATCAGTGAGATCGTTCCGATACCCGAATAGGCATCTATAACCGTATCGGAAGGTTGGATGTCTGCGAGATCCACTGCTGCGTTGTAAAGCTTCTCTGTCTGCTTCGGATTTACCTGATAAAATGACTTGGGCGAGATCTTAAAGGTACATCCGCAGAGTTCATCTGTGATGTAGCCTTTTCCGAAGATCACGTTATCTTTGTTTCCCAGGATCATTCCGGTTTTTCCGGGATTTATGTTGTGAATGATAGTTTCTATGCATGGATGCTTCTTTGTCAGTGTCTGAACAAAGCGGGATTTATCCTTGAATTCCGGAACTCCCGTTACCAAGACAAGCATCACTTTTCCTGTCTTTTGAGCCACACGGATGTAGGCATGGCGGAGCACTCCCGTTCTTGTGTCCGGATCGTAGCTTCTGGTCCCTGTCAGTCTCATAAGGTCGAGGATCGTCTTTATAATAGAATTGGCTACGGGATTCTGGATCAGGCAATCGCTGCAATTGACCACTTTTCTTGTGTTTTCCTCAAACATTCCCGCGATCTGCCTGATGTCTCCCCTGCCTCTTTTTTCAAAACTGAAGCTGGCATATATCTTGTTTCTGTAATGTTCAAAATTATCACTTTTAATGATAGGAAGTTGCAAAACATTTATATCCTGATATAATTTCTTAACCTTTTCGCTTTTGAACCTCAGTTCAGAATCATAGGACATATGCTGCAAATTACAGCCACCACACTTGTCGTATACAGGACATTTGACAGGGATTCTTTCTTTTGAAGGCTCAAGTACCTCCACAAGCTTAGCGCCCGTTCCTTCTTTTTTATAAACCAGTTCTATTGTACATTTTTCCCCGGGCAGAACTCCCGTCACTTCAAAGTTGGAATTATTGAAGGTCACGAGCCCGTTTCCTGAGGGTAATAATTCTTTGCATCTTACTGTGTACTGTTTTGCCATTGCCGACTCCTTTTAAATCTCTTTTTTGCCTGTCCTTTAGTATACATCAAAAACTTGCACTTGACTACTTTAACGGATTGAATTATTATACATCTCAAATGATTTTCAAAGGAGAAAACTATGGCTAAGTACAAGATCAACACCACATGTGTACAGGGCGGATACACTCCCGGAAACGGAGAACCCCGCCAGATCCCTATCGTTCAGAGTACCACTTTTAAATACAACACAAGCGAAGACATGGGAAAGCTCTTCGATCTTGAAGCGAGCGGCTATTTCTACACCAGATTGCAGAATCCCACGAATGACTTCGTTGCAGGAAAGATCTGCGAGCTTGAGGGCGGAACAGCAGCAATGCTGACTTCATCCGGACAGGCTGCCAACTTCTTTGCCGTCTTCAACATCGCCTCCTGCGGCGATCACGTTGTTGCTTCCTCCTCCATTTACGGCGGAACCTTCAACCTCTTCGCAGTGACAATGAAGAAAATGGGCATCGATTTCACCTTCGTTTCTCCCGACTGCACAGACGAAGAATTGAACGCCGCATTTCAGCCCAACACCAAGGCTGTATTCGGAGAGACCATCGCAAATCCCGCCCTTACCGTTCTCGACATAGAGCAGTGGGCAAAGGCCGCTCATTCACACGGCGTTCCTTTCATTATAGATAACACCTTCGCTACGCCCGTTAACTGTCGTCCCATCGAATGGGGCGCTGACATCGTAACCCATTCCACCACCAAGTATATGGACGGACATGGCGCTGCAGTGGGCGGATGTATCGTAGATTCCGGTAAATTTGACTGGATGGCTCACGCAGACAAATTCCCCGGACTTTGCACTCCCGACGATTCCTATCACGGCATCACCTACGCGACCAAGTTCGGAAACGCAGGCGCTTTCATCACAAAATGCACAGCTCAGCTCATGCGTGACTTCGGTTCGATCCAGTCTCCTCAGAATGCTTTCATTCTCAATCTCGGTCTCGAAAGCCTCCACGTCCGTATGGCAAGACATTGTGAGAACGGTCAGGCTGTTGCCGAGTTTCTTGCAAAGCATCCCAAGATCGAGTACGTAAATTACTGTGGTCTGCCCGGAGACAAGTATCATGAAGTTGCTAAAAAGTACCTTCCCAACGGTTCCTGCGGAGTTGTAAGCTTCGGGCTTAAAGGTGGTCGTAAGGCTGCGGAAGTTTTCATGAAAAATCTGAAGCTCGCTGCGATCGAAACGCATGTTGCAGATGCAAGGAGCTGCTGTCTCCATCCCGCAAATGCAACTCATCGTCAGATGACCGACGAACAGCTTACAGCATGCGGTATCCTTCCCAATCTCGTTCGCTTCTCCTGCGGACTTGAAGACAAAGAAGATCTCATCGCAGACATCAGTCAGGCATTGGACAAAGTTCAGGATTAAAGATAAAATCATGATTTTATAAAGACGGTTCTTATTGAACCGTCTTTTTTAATTTCCTTCCCAGGCATATATCTTGTCAGCGGGAACATACTTCTTCAGTTCTTCTTTAGCAAAACTCATCATCTCAGACGAGATTTCTCCGTAATGACAGGCTCCGTTTTCCGTAATATACGGAAACTGGGTAACCGGGCTGTCTTCATTGGCATCTCTCATACGTCTTAAAAGCTTGTTTGAGATTCTGAAGACGCCTACGCTTATGTCCAGAATATCTTCCGCATTAACGGAATTAAACACATTGCTAAACAGTTTCTGATAGGTTTTCTTCCAATCAGGATGATAGATCATAGGGTCGAAGCAGATCCTCACGGGAAACCCCGATCTCTTTGCAGCTTTCAAAGCTCCGATCCTTTTTTCAACACTTGGAAGTCCTTGCTCCGCAAAACTTATGACCTCCTCCGGAGAAATTGTCCACGCAAATATCACATTATCGCAATTTTCCGTGCCGGAAGATTTTAACATGTTTTCAAAATGTTTAAACAGGGTTGAATTTCCGCTTTTGGTTCTTATCTCTATCTTAAGATCCGGCCTCAACTGTGCATAACTCACCCATTTTTCCACATAATGGAGTTTCTGCTCCAATGCAAGCAGGTCTGTATCGTAAGAAATACAAAGATAGACAGGGAATTTTTGAAGCAGTGAATCAAGTTCCTCAAAATAATCTTCAAGATTAACAAAGTAAACCGGATAACCGCAGGGATAAAGTCCCTGTAAAAAACAATAATCGCAGTCGAATATACAGTTTTTAACGCAGGAAGCGTAGTAGAAATGCTCATTTCCAAAGCTCTGGCAAAAGGGTGCCCCGGGATAGACCAATGCATCCTTATTCCTGGCTACGATAAAATTACCGCTCTTTTTCTCTTCCTTAAAATTATGTCCCTTCGCGTTAAAAATGTCCTTGTAGTGTTTTATTATCCGAACTTCGTCCGCATTTTTGCAAAGTTCTGCCGCTCTCGGATCTGCTGCCGCATCTTCCTCAACCCATGCGATTATGTGCTTTTCTCCAACTATCTCCGGAGTTCTTGTAACAGTCTTCCTTACAGTTGTCTCTCTTACAGCCTTTTCCCTGAGCTTTGCCAGAAGTTTCTTAGCTTCCGCCTTGCAAACAGGCTCTTCGATCTTCTCTTCCTCAAAAAAAGCTCTAAAAAAGCTTTCATGATCAGCACCGTTTACAGCCAGATACTTTAGTATCTGCTCAAACTCTGCTTCCATTTGAAAGCTCATTTTTACTTTCTTTTTGAATTCCTCTTTTATTTTGTTGATCTCATCATTAAATCCGGGCATCATTCCGCCTTTCCGAAATAGCCCATTCCCGGCACTTCCTTAATACCGGGCTTCTCCCTTTTGGCATTTCTTTAGTTTACCCTATGGATATCCTGTTCTATTTTAGCTTTACTTCAGAGGGCAGTCAACCAAAATCGTACTCCCGTGCACACACAAAAAAAGGATTGACAAACTACAAAAAAATGTTATTATATGTTTGAACATTTGAGCGATTGTTCAAATGATATGATCATAAACAACCCGGAGGGATCTAAATATGCATAAACACGAAGCGGAGCATGATGAAGAGCTCCTTAAAGAAAGTGCCAACAACCAACACGAGCATGACCACGAACATCACGACCATGAGCATGAGCATGCTCACCATCACCACGATGACGACGATGACGATTGCGGCTGTCATCACCACCACGACGATGACGATGATGATGACTGCTGCTGCCATCATGACCATGAACACCATCATCACCACGATGACGACGATGACGACGATTGCTGCTGTCACCATGACCACGAACATCACCACCACGACGATGATGATGATGACGATGACGAGTGCGGCTGCGGCTGTCATCACCACCAGCACCGTGAAGAAGAGAGCGAAGAAGCAGAAGAAAGCCCCAAGTTTGAGATCATACGTATCATCATCTCAGGTATCATAATGCTCTCTCTCATCATCGCAGGCGAAAAAATGCCCTCTGTACTCATGTACAGCCTTGTGGGCATCGCCTATGTCCTGATCGCATATGACATCTTGTTTGAAGCTATTTCCGGCCTCTTTAAAGGTCATCTCCTGGACGAAAACTTCCTTATGACCGTAGCTTCCGTGGGAGCTCTGATCCTGGGTGAGTACCCGGAGGGCATCGCGGTAATGATCTTCTACCGTCTGGGTGAGCTTTTCGAAGAACACGCTGTTGGGAAGAGCCGCGCCAGCATCAAGTCACTTATGGACATCAGACCTGACTATGCAAACATTGAAAAATACGGGGATCTGGTGCGTGTAAAGCCTTCTTCCGTAAACGTCGGTTCTGTTATCGTTGTTCAGCCCGGTGAGCGTGTTCCCATCGACGGCAAAGTGATCTCAGGAAAGTCATCTCTTGACACCGCTGCGCTTACCGGTGAAAGCCTGCCCGTTGAGATCGCCGAAGGTGATGAAGTATTAAGCGGTTCCATCAACCTGAACGGCGTCATCCGACTTGAAACCACAAAGAAATTTTCCGAATCCGCTCTTTCAAGGATCCTGACTCTGGTTCGGGAAGCAAGTTCCAGAAAGACACGATCCGAGAATTTCATTAAGAAATTTGCCCGTGTCTACACCCCCATCGTTTGCTCCGCTGCTGTTCTTCTTGTAGCGATCCCCACGGTGATCAACCTGATCCTCGGAAACGATCCCGACGTACAGACATGGGTTTACAGAGCCCTTTCCTTCCTTTGCGTGAGCTGCCCCTGCGCCCTTGTTATCAGCATTCCTTTAAGTTTCTTTGCAGGTATCGGCTGTGCAGGTAAAAACGGCATTCTCGTAAAGGGTTCAGGTTACATCGAAGCTCTTGCCAAAGCAAGAACAATGGTGTTCGACAAGACCGGTACCATGACCAGAGGTGTCTTCGAAGTAGCAGGCATACACCACAGCGAGATGCCCGAGGATAGGCTCCTTGAGCTGGCTGCCTACGCTGAAAGCGCTTCCTCCCATCCTATTGCCAAAAGCATCATAAAAGCATATAATAAACCGATAGACCGCAATCTCGTCGAAAGTGTGGACGAGGTAGGCGGAAACGGTGTCATTACCGGCCTGAAGCTGGAGGGTCCTTTCAAGGATCTTGAAAAGCCCTGGGTCGCAGTGGGTAACGAAAAACTCATGAAGCGCGTGGGTGTTTCCTGCATTCCCTGTCACCATACCGGAACCATCGTACACGTGGCAGTAAACGGCAAGTACGCCGGCCACATCCTCATCACCGATGTGATCAAGGAAACCGCGGCTGATGCCATCGCCCATCTGAATCAGCTCGGGATCAGCAACACCGTGATGCTCACAGGTGATGCAAAGCCCGTAGCCGACAGTGTAGCAAAGCAGCTGGGAGTTTCAAGCTGTTATGCCGAGCTTCTTCCCGCCGATAAGGTCAAGAAGGTGGAGGAACTGATCGATCGTAAAACAAATCAGGGAGCAGCGGTTGTTTTCGTCGGAGACGGTATCAACGACGCTCCTGTTCTTTCGAGAGCAGACGTGGGCATCGCCATGGGCGGTCTCGGAAGTGATGCGGCCATAGAAGCTGCAGATGTCGTTCTCATGGACGACGATCCCGACAAACTTTCCCTTGCTATCCGTATCTCACGCAAGACACTTCACATTGCACATGAAAACATCTACTTTGCCATCGGTGTCAAACTTCTCTGCCTGATCCTGACTGCCACAGGCCTAACAAGTATGTGGCTTGCGATCTTCGCAGACGTTGGCGTTATGGCACTGGCGGTTCTGAATGCCATGAGAGCATTAAGGATCCGTCAAAAATAAACCGGCTCCTCTTCGGACAGAATTGTGAGCTGAAGGGACGTAATAATGAACGAATCAAATGCATCCGAAGACAATTTATATGATCTTGCCGAGCTTTTTAAGTACTTTGGCGACTCAACAAGGATAAGGATACTGTATGCCCTTTTCGAAGGTGAACTTTGCGTGAACGACATTTCTGAAAGGCTCAGCATGACCCAGTCCGCCGTTTCCCACCAGTTAAAATTCCTTAAGACCGGAAAGCTGGTCACTTCGAGAAGGGACGGCAAATCAATCTACTACTCGCTTGCAGACGACCATGTCCGTTCCATCATCAATCTCGGAATAGAACATGTCTGCGAATGACCCGAAAGGATGCTTATGACAAAGTCTTTTAACGCAAATGCCAAGCTGAATCTTATACTTGATGTTATAAAAAAAAGAGAAGACGGCTACCACGACATTTCATCCGTTATGCAAAGCATATGCCTGCATGACGTGATAAAGATCGGAATCGAACCGTCTGAACAAAATGAGATCAAAGTCTCCTGCTCAAATGCAGGAGACTTTTCGTCTGTAAAATGGGATGAATCAAATCTTGTTTACAAAGCGGCTGCTCTGATCCTGGCACAGAACACGAGATCGCACAATACTTACGCATCCGTTGATATCGAAGTGGAAAAGCGCATCCCCGCAGGTGCGGGCATGGGTGGCGGAAGCGCAGATGCCGCAACGGTACTTAAAGGTCTGAATGAACTCCTCTCTGTCGGTCTCACCGAAGAAAAGCTCTGTCAGATGGGAGCTACCCTCGGAGCAGACGTACCCTTTTGCATCATAGGCGGTACGGCGCTTTGTGAAGGTATCGGAGACCGATTGACTCCTCTTCCTTCCCCCGGTCCTGTTCCCTGCGTCATCCTGAAGCCGGACATTTCACTGGGCACAAAAGAAATGTATGAGATCACGGATGAGTTTATCGATTCTTCTGAGCATCCGAGTACAGAATATATGATGACTGCGCTCCTGTCCGGACGAACATGGGATTTCTTCTCTGCCTGCAGCAATTTCATGGAAGAAGCCGCTGTCAGGATGTGCCCCGAGATCAATGTACTTAAACAGCTTTTAAAGGATTCCGGTGCCGAGGTTGCCATGATGACCGGAAGCGGCTCGGCTGTTTTCGGACTTTTTTCAGATGAGGAAACGGCAAAAAAAGCCTTTGAAGAACTCAATCCTCCAAAGGCTCAAAAATTCATCTCGCAATTTTCTGTTGATTAAAACTGTCCAAAAGCTGCTCAAAGTACTCTCTGCTTATAGGACGGTCAAAGTAGTAGCCCTGGGCCATGAAGCAATTGTTGTCCTTTAAGAGTTTCACATCTTCCGGTGTTTCCACGCCCTCTACCACGCATTCCATGCCCAGATCTCTCACCATGCTGATTATGTGGCAGAGCATCAGATGCTCGCTGGAGCCTGTCCTTTCAGCCTCATGGAGAAGGCTCTTGTCCACTTTAAGAACATTCCAGGGCAGTTCGCTGATCAGCTTCAGAGAAGAATATCCCGTTCCGAAATCGTCAACTGCAGTACTGATGCCCGCATCCCTGAGTCCCAGGACCAGATCCCTGAGCTCATCAAATCCCAGCTCCGTCGATGTTTCCGTAAGCTCCACCTGAACATAGGAATGGGGGATCCTGTACCTGTCTATGGTTTCTATTATCCTCTCCAGCAACCTTTCCTGTCCTACATTGATCCTTGAAAGGTTCACGGAGATCTGCACTACTCTCTTTCCTTCATCCAGCCATTTACGCATGTCTCTGCACATGTGATCCAGCATGTAAAAATCCAGCACTTCGATCTTTGAACTCTGCTCCAGGATAGGAATGAACTCGTCCGGAGGGATGATCTCATCATTGTGTATCCAGCGGCAGAGTGCCTCTGCGCCATTTGGCTCATAGGTCTTCAGATTAACCTTCGGCTGGTAGAAGACTTTGAACTCCTCATTTTTGATAGCCTCGTCAAACAGCTCCTCAACATTGTTTTTGTCGATGATAGCTTTGCCCTCGCGCTTGCCGTTGTTGCCGTACCGGATCTTTGCGTAAACATTTGCCAGCTCCAGCCTGAGTTCTCTTGCTTTGTTTTCACTTTCTTTCTGCGCCTCAAGCTCAAGCAGCAATTCTTCAATTCTCTTCAAGCTGTCACTGATCATCGGAGTTCACCTCCAGCTGCGGAATTACGATCGTACACCAAGTTTCCCCTTCTCCGCCTTTATTTACGGCTATGGAACCATGCATTCTTCTGACAACTCTCGCAATGCTGAGAAGCTTAAGTTCAGAAGCGTTAATGTTGTCAACAACGCTTGATTCCTCTATATCCTCTTCCAGAATGCTCTTAAGCCTTTTTCTTTCCTTGTCCGTATAGGCACGGTTTCCGTGTATACTGATGGACAGGCATGAGGCATATGAGTTCTTTTTGCTTTCGAAGAATATGCCCGTTTCATTGGGATTGTTTTCGTCGCTCATGGCGATCAGCAGATTCTCCGTCAGTTTCCTGATCCTTATTGGATCTCCGAACAAGGCCTCGGGCATTCCGGTAATGATCCTCATGTCTGTCTTATCCGCAAGAAAAGGATGCGTCCTGTTCAGATCATTCTTCAGATCCTCAACCATTTTCTCTACTGCGTAGACCGTTTCCTGTATCATTATCGCAATGGAATTTCCGTCATTGTAATCAGTGAAATCATCGGTGCGGGACACTATGTCGTAGCAGAAGTTTATGAACTTGCCCATAAATTCCTTGATGGCTTCGGGATTACCGGTCTTTCTTATCTGCTCACCCTCTGTTGCCATCCTTCTGGCTTCTTCTCCCACTTCCGAATGGTACTCAAACATCCTCTCCAGTTCTTCCTTAGCATGTTTCAGCTGGTTCCTGCTTTGAAGGCTCCTTCTGAAATTTCCTAAGGCAACGATCTCAAGTATCTTTGAAACATAAACTGCGTGTGCCTGGGCATCCTTTTTGTTCAATATGCAGTCTTCGGGTATCTTAAATATGGTGGAGCCTATCACTCTGTCGTTCAGCATGATAAAGCTTGCGCTCTCGTCTTCTCTTAAGGCATTTGCATCCACCAGACCATGGGCTGTGTGTCCCACAAGTACGGTTCCCTTTGAATCCGCCACGATCACGTTGACTCCGAAAGTGGTCTTGTAGTATCCGTTGATGTACCTGAGCATATCCATGCTTACCAGATCCGTGATCACCGCAGAATCCAGGAATTCCCTGTTGTCAGTGGTGGCTATGTCCAGTCTGTCCATAATGGAATCCATTGCTTCAGAAATGATCTTAAGCTCAATGGGATTGTCCGCTTCATCTATGTTTTCGTCGTAAACGGGCTTGATCTCTTTTCCCGACTCGGCAGCCCTCTTGATGCTTTCGGTCATCCTTATGACGGGTTCGGAAACCTCATCCGCAATCCTCTTGGACCTGAGTTTTACGATAAATATGGAGATCAGGAGACATTCTCCCATCAGTATCATAAGAAGCAAAGGCGTGTCCATGTAGTCCTTGTAGGGGGAACCTATCCCTATGCTCCATCCCGGTGTTTCCTTAATGGGTGTGTAGCTCAGGTAATAGTACTGTCCGTTCAGTTTAACGGTTGCGGATCCCGTCTCTCCGTTCAGCATTTTTGTTTCCGCTTCCGCAATGGCCCTTAGAGAACGATCAGTCTCGCTCTTCAGGATATTGTTGTTTTTATCGTAAACAAGCTTCATGTCACTGGCAGTGACTGTGTAGCCCTTACTGTCGATAATGTAAACAAAGGTGTTCTCACTGATATTAACGCCGTGAATGATGTCATAAAGAAACATGGGATTTATAGAAATGAAAACGACTCCGGCGATTTCTCCCCCCACCTCTCCGTCTTTCCAAAGAGGAGCTGCTCCTATGATCGCAAGCTGACCGTCCGTTCTTGAAGTAACAGGCTCATGGATGTAGGTCTTCCCCTTCATCGCCTGTTTAAAGTACTCTCTGTCGCCTCTGTAAATGGAGTGGTCATCCATATCGGAGTAACCGTCGGGATTAACGATCTTACATCTTACAAGGCCATAGAGATCACAGATGCCGTTCAGTATCTCCACCTTGGTCTCAACAGGCAGAGTATCGTCGCTAAGTGCAGGAATGGCCCCGATATCCTGAACTATGTTCTTGTAGGACTGTAAAGCCCAATATACTCTGTCGGACGCAAGCCCGGCCGCAACATCAAAGTCTCTTGTGCAGGCACTGTACTGCCCCGTTATCAGTACAAACATGCTTATTATCGAAATGATGACGATCACAACGCTCATGATCTTACTAAAGGAAGTACTGATTATCTCCGATATTGATTTCTCTGAAACATTTCCTTTTCTTTTCATTTGAAATTAACCCCATCCAAAGCAAAATCCGCGTCTCAAAAAGCCCTTGAACGCTAAATCTAATAATAGCATTTTTCTTAATACAAAACAAGAAAAAAACCGCACGTTAAACTATTGTCAACGTACGGTTAATACATTCCTGTCTATGCTCCGACTTTTTTCTTTTTCTTATCGGGGCGTACTTCGTAAACGGGTCTCTCTCCGTTTTCCACAGTCTCCTTCGTAACAATGCATTTCAGGATGGATGTGTCGGAAGGGATCTCATACATGGTATCAAGAAGGTTCTTCTCGATGATCGATCTCAAACCTCTTGCACCTGTCTTTAACTCCAGAGCCTGCTTTGCGATAGCCTTAAGAGCATCTTGCTCAAACTCCAGTTCCACGCCGTCAAGTTCAAAAAGGGCGCTGTACTGTTTGATCAAAGCATTCTTTGGCTCATTGAGGATACGGATAAGAGCCTTTTCATCCAGTTTATCCAATGCGACATTCACCGGAACACGACCTATGAACTCGGGTATGAGTCCAAACTTCATGAGGTCTTCGGGTGTGCTCTTTTTAAGAAGCTCACCGATGTTGTACTCATCATTGTCCAAAAGCTCGGCGTTGAAACCGATAGCTTTCTTTCCGATCCTCTGCTTGATGATGTTCTCAAGTCCGTCAAAAGCACCGCCGCAAATGAAAAGAATGTTCGTGGTGTCGATCCGTATGAATTCCTGGTTGGGATGCTTTCTTCCGCCCTGAGGAGGAACAGACGCCACAGTACCTTCCAGAATCTTCAAAAGAGCCTGCTGCACGCCTTCGCCCGAAACATCTCTGGTTATGGATACGTTTTCACCTTTCTTCGTGATCTTGTCGATCTCGTCGATGTAAATGATACCGTATTCCGCTCTTTCCACATCATAATCCGCAGCCTGAATGAGCTTTAAAAGGATGTTCTCCACATCCTCACCCACATAACCTGCTTCGGTGAGAGTCGTGGCATCCGCAATGGCAAAGGGTACATTTAAGAGTTTTGCCAGTGTCTGTGCCAGATAAGTCTTTCCCGAGCCTGTGGGTCCGATCATCAGAATGTTACTTTTCTGAAGCTCCACATCAGACTTTGTTTCATACAGTATTTTCTTGTAATGATTGTAAACTGCAACGGAAAGGACCTTTTTTGCCTCATCCTGACCGATAACGTAATCATCAAGGAATTTCTTGATCTCTCTGGGCTTAAGGAGATTTATGCTGCTCTCCCAGCCTCTGGCCTTGTCAGAAACGCCATGTTTTCCGTCACGCATTTTTTCAACGCTCACGGAATCGTCATCTTCATCGTCGTCCATGATCTCGGCACAAAGATTAATGCAATCCGTGCATATGTATACATTGGGCTCAAGACCCGAAAAGAGTCTTACGCCGTCTTCCGCAGACCTTCCGCAAAAGGCACAGCGAACATTATCCTGTGATTTAGCCACGTGACCTCCGTAAACTATCTGCTTGTAACAATCTTGTCGACAATTCCGTACCTGACAGCTTCCTCAGCAGTCATGAAGTTATCACGCTCTGTATCTCTTGCGATCTCTTCTACGGTTCTTCCGGTGTTGTCTGCAAGGATCTCATTAAGTCTCTTTCTGATGGCAAGGATGTGCTCAGCAGCGATGTTGATCTCTGTAGCCTGTCCCTGTGCACCGCCGGAAGGCTGATGGATCATGACCTCGGCATTGGGAAGGATGTAACGCTTTCCCTTTGTTCCTCCGGCAAGAAGGAATGAAGCCATGCTTGCAGCCATACCGATGCAGATGGTCGAAACATCACACTTAATGAAATTCATAGTGTCATAGATTGCCATTCCGGCAGTGATCACACCACCGGGAGAATTGATGTAAAGTGAAATGTCCTTTTTGGGATCCTCCGCCTCAAGGAAAAGAAGCTGAGCAACCACAAGGCTTGCGGTTGTTTCATTGACTTCCTCACCAAGGAAGATGATCCTGTCCTTTAAAAGGCGGGAATAAATGTCATAAGAGCGCTCGCCCTTACTTGTTTGTTCTACGACATACGGTACTAAGCTCATACATTGTCCTTTCCTGTAAACGCTTACTCCTCAGTCTTCTTGGGAGCAGCCTTCTTTGTTGTTGTCTTCTTTGCAGGAGCCTTCTTTTCTTCAGCTTCCGCATCTTCTTCCGTGCTTTCTGTTTCCTTCTTTGCAGCAGTCTTCTTTGCTGCTGCCTTCTTTGCTGCCTTCTTCTCAACCAAAGTTGAAGAGATAAGGTCTACAGCCTTTGTAACGCAGATATCTTCTGCAATTGTCTTCTTCTCGGAATCAGTGATGAGTTCCTTGAGCTTCTCAATATCCATCTGATACTGCTCAGCCATCTTCTTGATCTCTTCTTCGATCTCTTCGTCTGTAGCCTTGAAGCCCTCTGCCTTTGCAACAGCTTCAAGAACCAGTCTGCTTTGGATCCTCTTTTCGGCCTGAGGACGGATCTGCTCAAGAAGCTTCTCCTCATTAAGGCCGGTAAACTTGAAATACATGTCGGGTGTAAGGCCCTGCTGTCTCATTCTGTTTACAAAATCATCATACATCTGCTCTGCCTGAGTGTCGATCATGGGAGCGGGAATGTCCATCTTTGCTTCTGCAATGATGGCATCAACGGCAGCATCTTCCTTAGCGGACTTTGCAGCCTTAACCTTATCCTCCTCAAGCTTCTTCTTTACATCAGCCTTGTACTCTTCAAAGGTGTCGAATTCGGAAACGTCCTGAGCAAACTCGTCATCAAGCTCGGGAAGTTCCTTCTTCTTAATGCCGTTAACCTTTGTCTTAAATACTGCAGGCTTTCCTGCAAGGTTAGCTGCGTGATACTCTGTGGGGAATGTAACATTTACATCAAATTCATCACCGATCTTGTGTCCGATGATCTGATCTTCAAATCCGTCAATGAAAGAATGGGAGCCGATAACAAGCTCGTGATTCTCTCCCTTACCGCCTTCGAAAGGAACTCCGTCAACGGAGCCTTCGTAATCGATAATAGCCATATCGCCGTCAACAACAGCTCTGTCTTCAACTGTAACCATACGGCTGTTCTGTTCCTGAGCCTTAAGGATCTCAGCGTTAACTTCATCATCGGAAACTGTTGTGTCAACAGCTTCAACTTCGATTCCCTTGTAGTTTCCGATCTCTGCTTCGGGCTTAACAGCTACTTCAGCGGAGAATACAAAGTCCTTACCGTCCTCAAGTTCTACAATATCGATTCCCGGACGGGAAACGATCTCAAGTCCGGATTCCTTTGCTGCGTCTGCATATGCATCGGGAATGATCTCATTTGCGGCATCTTCGTAGAATACGCCCTTGCCGTACATCTTTTCAATAATGCTTCTGGGAGCTTTTCCCTTTCTGAAGCCCTGGATCTCAATCTTGTTCTTGTTCTTCTGATAAGCTTTTTCAATTGCCTTTTCAAAATCTGAAGCCGCTACCGTAATGATGAGCTTCACCATGTTCTTCTGCTCGAGGTTCTCGATCTTAACCATTTTAAAAATACTCCTTTTCTGATGCCTTCTATTGTTTTTGTCTTCTATTTTCAGTCTGCAAATATCACATTTTAACAGACATGACCGCATTTTGCAAGTACTTCGATCAAATCATCCACAACTTTCTCACAAGTCTGCATTGTAGAAGCTTCTGCCATAACTCTTATAAGGGGTTCCGTTCCGGATTCTCTCAAGAGGACTCTTCCCTCTCCCGCAAGTTCTTTTTCTGCAGCCCTGACAGCTTCTTCCACCCTCGGATCTTCCTTTGCGGCCTTCTTGTCCTTAACACGGACATTTTTAAGGACCTGGGGATAGGTCTTCATTTCTTTTGAAAGCTCCGAGATCGGCAGTTTTGACTCAAGCATCACTTCCATAACCTTTATGGAAGTCAGTATACCGTCTCCGGTCTTGGCATATTTTGAAAAAATGATGTGGCCGGAATTTTCTCCGCCAAGGGAGTGGCCGTTCTTCATCATATTCTCAAATACGTACTTATCTCCGACTTTTGTCTGCTCGTATCTGATACCCTTTTTCTCCAGTGCCTTGTACAGGCCCATATTGGACATTACGGTAGTTACGACTGTATTATTGTTAAGCTCGCCTCTCTGAGCCATGTAAACAGCGCACATGTACATGATCCTGTCGCCGTCCACAACATTTCCTTTTTCGTCAACACACAGACATCTGTCCGCATCACCGTCATAGGCAAAACCGACATCCAGTTTATTGTCGAGAACAAACTTCTGCAGATTTTCTATGTGTGTGGATCCGCAATTGAGATTGATGTTCAATCCGTCGGGCTCGTTTGCATATACAAAAGTTTTTGCGCCCAGAGCATCAAAAACTCCCTTTGCCACCGTTGTAGCCGATCCGTTCGAAAGATCCAGTCCCACCTTGATGCCGTCGAAAGAGCGGGTGGCAAGGGAGATCAAATGACCTATGTAACGATTTCTTCCCATGGCGTAATCTATGGTTTTGCCGATGGCTTCTCTCTTTGCGAGAGGAAGATTATCCTCCTCCGAATCTATGTACTCTTCGATCAACGCTTCAATATCGGCTTCCAGCTTAAATCCGCTGCCGTTAATGACCTTGATCCCGTTATCATAAAAAGGATTATGGCTTGCGGTGATCATAATGCCGCAGTCAAAATCCTCACTTCTTACAACATAAGACACACTGGGTGTCGTGGTAACATGAAGAAGGTAGACATCCGCTCCGCCTGCTGTAAGCCCCGCAACCAGCGAATACTCAAACATGTAACTCGATCGTCTCGTATCTTTTCCTATAACGATCTTAGCCTTGTGATCCTTACCGTAGTAGCACCCCAAAAATCTTCCGACCTTAAATGCGTGTTCCACTGTGAGATCCACGTTTGCTTCGCCTCTGAAGCCGTCGGTACCAAAGTATTTACCCATTTCAAACTAACTCCGATCTTTAATTTATTAGAACTCAGCCCCTGTTCCGGAAGAGGGTATTTTTGCCTTGAGTTTTCTGTTGCATTCAACTCTGTTTCTTCCACCCTGCTTTGCCTTATACAGGTACTTGTCCGCTTTGTTGTAGATTCCCGTAAAACTGGACTGTTCATCCAGCTCGGAAAGATAGACACCGATGCTGACCGTAACCACATCTCCCTTGCCTGTGGCATGAGGGATCCCCATAGCCTCGACACCTAAACGGACTTCTTCCGCCACCGTATAGATCGAAACGGCATCCAGTCCGTAAATGAAGATCAGGAACTCTTCTCCGCCTATCCTTGAAGTGAAGCCCCTGTCACCCACCGTATCGGCCACACACTTGGCCACCATCTGAAGACAACGGTCCCCCTGCACATGTCCGAAACCGTCGTTGTACTTTTTGAAATGATCGATGTCCAGGATCATCATTCCCACAAGTGAATTACTCTCCTGACATGCTCTGAAGATCTTCTTTGTAGCCCTCTCAAGTCCTCTTCTGTTGATGAGTCCCGTAAGAGGATCTCTTTCTGCCTGACGGACTTCCTTTTTGGCAATGAGTTCCTGTCTTGCAAGCTCAGTTCTCATCTGTTCGCTCTCTCTCGAGAGGATAAAGGAGAAGACATGGGCAGCTGCCACAAAAATGTACTGTACGTAGTTCAGGGGCTTTCCGTATCTGTAGGAAAAAATGATTATCAAAGCCAGCCCGGCAAGTTCTGCCAGCATCACAAAAATGTAAGCTGCGTTTCCGAACACCACGGTGTATGCACAAAAGATCACGATGATGTAATAAAAGCATATGCTTCCGAAACACTTGGTGGTAACCACCGACAGAAAACTTCCGTATCCGATCATGAAAGCGATAAAGACATAGGGCACGAGAGTGTAGTATTCTCTCGCTTCATTCTGATCGATCAGCTGGAAGATGATCCCAAAGATCGCACAGACAAGGGCAAAGATCGCGCCGGGCACGATAAAAGCTATATTCTGCTCGGAAAGCTGAAGCGTCCCCATAAGGATAACACCAAGTCCCGCAAACATTCCGAGCACAAAAGCTCCGGCTCTGCATCGGTAAATGTTGCTTTTGCCTATGATATCGACGAATTCTTTTCTCATCAATATGTTTTTCGGTGCTCGTCTTTCCTGCATACTATCCCTTTCTGTTTCAAAAGTATTTTACATTATAACATATTGCCCCGGAATGTGCCACTTTATTTTATCCGTTCACAACCGCACAAAAAGAAGGCAGAGACTCCTTCTCCGCCTTCTTTTGTATTGTATAAAAGCTGCACTTGTTACTGATTTGATTTCATGGCCTCGATAGCCGAGATCTTTGTCGCTCTGCGGGCGGGAATGTATCCCGATACCACACCCACAAACATTCCGAAGACCGCTGCCGCAAAAGGAAGCCAGAAAGGGATCACCGAGAACTTTGCCCCTTCAACATCGTAGACCGCACTGGTCTGCATGATGGCTGCAAAGATCGGCTGACCGTATTTGTTGATAAAGAACGAAACAAGGTAACTGAGCATAATACCGATGATACCACCCATAAGTCCGATCAGTGCCGCCTCATAAAGGAAGAGCCTTCTGATGTCATACACCTTGCAGCCCAGTACCTTCATGATACCGATCTCTCTTGTACGCTCGTAGATCGACATGACCATAGTGTTTGCGATGTTGATGGCAGAAACAAGCATTGCCAGCGCACCGATGGCACCCAGGACCACCTGGATCATATTGGAAGTCTGCTGCAAAGGCTCCAGGTACTGCATGTCGCTGTATGTACCGTAGCCCAGCGCTTTAATGGCTTCCTGCACCTCTACCACGTTGTCGATGTTATCAACATTCACATAGATCGCAGAGTAGGATTCCAGCACCTGCATGGCCCGTTTTCTGTCGGCTACTGTCAGGGTAGAGGCATATTGCTTCCACATTTCCTTAAAGAAATCCATGTCCACATAACATGTGGAGTTGTATTCCCAGTTGTCGGATTCTTCCATAACGGCGAAATTACCGAGACCGGGGTTCATTTCGATCTTATAATCTTTTTTTCTCGGGTTCTTTTGATAATTCCATTCGGGAAAAGTAAAGGTTATCTTTTCCTGAGTGGGATCGATCGTTTTTTCTTCGTATTTTCTTCCGCTGTAGTAGTAAAAGCTCTGCAACGTACCGTTGGCGATCACTATCTTTTTGTTATCCGTTGCGGTAGGATAGGTTCCGTAGGTCAGTTCGGGAAAACCGAATTCACCGAAAGCATCTCTTCCGATAGCCCGAAGCTGCACGTAAGTAGAGTACTTTCCGCTCTTAAACTGGCCGTTTTGATCAATGATCGGCGCGATGGCCTTGACATGTTTTATACCACGTAACTGCTCCACCAGCGAATCATCCAGGGTCTGCTTTTTGTCTCCCGTCCAGTTTCCGCTTTCGTCAAAACTCGAGCTGTATTGCTGGATCTGGATGATGGTCATGGCACCGTTTTCCATGTAGGTCTTTTCGAAAGTCTCATTGATGCCGATACCGATGGAGACCATTGAAACGATAGAGACCGTACCGATGACCACGCCCACTACGGTCAGCGCCGTTCGGGCTTTTCGTCTGGAAAGATTACGAAGACCCATCTTTAATAAGTCCCATAAATTCATATAAAAGCCCTCATTTAATCGTCAAATTCTTCTTCCTTGGCTGACTTCTTTTTCTTTTTCACAACAATAACAACAACTACCGCAATGACTGCAACCGCTGCCGCTGCTCCGGCAATGAGAGGAACGCTCACTTTTTTCTTGCTTCCGTCTACATCCGTATTATTACCGGGATCGATCATTCCGCCGTCAATGGGGAAATCAATGATGCCGATGTCCATGCCACCGTTCATGTCTCCGTTTCCGGCCTCGCTTACAAACGCGGAGGTGCTGTTTTCCTTCGTCACTTCTTCACCGTTGGAATCTTCCATGTGGATGATGATCCTGCACTCAGCATTTCCCGAAACCAAAGGTCTTACCGTGCACTCAACGAACTCAGGTGAACCGGGTCCGACGTTACCGATGTAATGAGAATTACCGGTTGCAAGTTCAAAATCTCCCTCGATGGTTACGTAAACATTATTGAGGGTCGATCTGCCCATGTTGTAAAATTCAAATGTAAGAGGGCATGTTGCTCCTATGGTGGGAATGTTCCAGTCACCTATCTGAATGTTCTCGCACTGAGCCCTTAAAAGTTCATTGACCTGTAAAAGTATCTCATCACTGGCAGTTACGCTGTTCCCGTTTTCGTTCTTCGTTTCCGCATCGTACTCATACTCCATATCCACAGTGATGGGATATGCTCCTGTCTGAAGAGAGGAAGAAGCCTTTAAGTTGATGGAGATCTCCTTTTCCTCGCCGGGAAGGATCTCGCTCACAAAGAAAGTGTTGCTTCCGGCAGTAACCGAGAAGTTATGGCTTGTAACCTTTACCTTGATGTTTCTCGCAACAGATTCATCGTTTGTATTCTTAATGTTAAACCTATATTCAAACTTGCTTCCCGCAAGGATCTCTTCACAATCGGTGGAGAAATCGGTAACCATGAGCTTGGGTTTGGAAACTGTATTGCCGTCTCCGCTTCTTCCGGGGATCACATTGAGAACGTAGACCGTCGCTGTACCGTCAATGTCAGCTCCGTGTTTGTCCTGAGCGGTGAAGTTCAGAACAAGGCCGTTGGTTCCTCCCTGAATGCTGTTACCGCACTTGTAGGTAACGCTCATCTTCTTTGTCTTTCTTCCGTTAAGGTCTCCTACCAGAATGTAGGGATTGGAATCGATGGGTTCAAAAGCGGAAGACGAAACATTTCCGAGAAGCAGTTTTATGTTTCTGAAGTCAGTATCTCCGTTGTTCTCAAGATCGAAGGTGAGAGTTACGTTCTCTCCTCCCTTGGGCTTTTCGGGGGACTGCTTGACATTTTTGACTACAAAGCTGGAAGCCTTTGTAAATTCCTCAACGCCCATAAGGTCCACGATAACATAGTAACTGGAATCCGAATAGGTGGCTCCCGAGTAGTCCCTGCAGGTTACGGTGATGGGAAGATTAAATCTGGAGGATTTTGCTTCCGCTTCCACAAGGAACTTAAATGTGGCACTGATCGATCCCTCATGAGGAGTGGAACCCATTTTCTGCTTCATGGGAGCATCTGCGGAAATAAGGTTGCTGTTGCCGCCGATGGATACATAAACATCATATGCATCCATCTCGCCCACATTCTTCATCCTGATGGGGATCTCAAAGTACTCACCGGCTTTGGCCGTAAATCTGGGGTCACTTTCAAGTACAAACAGGGGTTCGCTTGCTGCAGTCACGACATCGAGGCTGACTTTGAACGCTCCCGTGTTTGCGTAGGAAGGATTTGCGCTGTCATCGTAACCGATAGGCTTGGAGTCATAAGCTGTAAGTCCGAAGCTTATCTTTCCGACCTTAGCAAGATCACTTACCGTAATGGTGTAATTGATCTCGACAATAGCGTTAAATCGAAGCCTTGTTTCGCTGATAAGAGCAGACTGGCCATAAGGCTTAACATCAATTTTACTGAAAGTAACCATGTTATCATCTGACTTACCGACAAAAACAGGATTTACATAATTCCTTGTCCCATCTTTAAGAACGAAACGTTGCGTAATATTGTATGTTTCTCCTGCTTCCACCATCATGGAATCAGGTCCGTAGAGCAGGACCAACGTAGAATCCGGCTGTTGGATCCTGTCTCTGTCAAACTGTGCGTAATCGGAATTGGATCCGCTGATGGAAGATGCAAACACCTGCACTCCTTTGTTTCCGGCAATCGTTGCACTGACTGAAAGAACAAGTGCAAGTGTGGCTGCCGCCGCCTTTCTTAAAACTGATTTCATTTGTATGAGCCTCCTCATTTAAACAGCCGCATCTGCAGCCTGATTTATCTTGGTTTCAACTATCTTTCCGTCCGAGATCCTGATGACCTTATCGGCATATTCGGTAAGTGTCGGATCGTGAGTGACCATTACAATGGTCTGGTGGTTTTCTCTCGCCATCTGTTTGATAAGTGTCATAACCTCCACGGTAGTCTTGGTGTCAAGGTTACCTGTAGGTTCGTCCGCAAATATGATCTTCGGTTTTGCCACAAAGGCCCGGGCAATGCCCACTCTTTGCTGCTGTCCGCCGCTCATTTCCGAAGGCTTGTGATCCATACGTTTTTCCAGACCGACTTTTTTCAGCATCTCTTCGGATTTTTTGCGTCTCACCTTCCTCTTCTCTCTTTTAAAGATCAAAGGAAGCTCCACATTTTCAAGTGCAGTCATGGTCCCTATCAGATTGTATGACTGAAAAACAAATCCCAGACTGCTTTGTCTGAAACCCGCCAGCCTCGCTTCCGACATCCGGGTTATGTTTTTCCCTCTGAGGATGATGTCCCCCGAGGTAGCTTTTTCTATGCCCGCAAGCAGATTCAAAATGGTCGATTTTCCGGATCCCGATGTACCTATAAGGCAACAGAAATCGCCATCCAGAACATCGAACGAAACATCGTCCACGGCCTTGATCTTTTCATCGCCCATCCGATAGATCTTTTTCAGATTTCGAACTTCGATCATCTTTTTTCGGGCTTTCACTTCTTCGCTCAAAGCATATACCTCCGTTTCCCCTTTATGATTTTTTGTCTCTTTCCTATATGTCGTAATTTTTTCGTTTTCGTTTCGAACTTTGTTAAAGAAAAAACACGGCGGTAAGATCCGCCGTGTCACATTAAACTATTTCAGGGAATCCCCGGTGAAAAGCTGGGAATATGGTCTCTCTATCCTCTTTGCATCATAAAGCTTTTTGAGCCTTGTGATCACTTCATAGAGACGTTCCACATCTATGGGCTTTGCCAGATGGTCATCCATTCCGGCTTCTCTCGATACTCTGATGTCCTCAGCGTAAGTGTTGGCAGATAAAGCAACTATGGGAACTATCTTTGCATCTGCCCTCGTCATGTTCCTGATCCTCTTTGTTGCTTCGATACCGTCCAGTTCCGGCATCATAATGTCCATAAGGATCAGATCGTAGGTAAAGGGAGCTGACTTTTCAAACATCTGTACCGCTTCCAGACCGTTCATCGCTGTGTCGACCGATACATTCCTGTCCTCAAGCATAAATTTGGCTATCTCAAGATTCAATTCGTTATCTTCAACCAGCAGCATGCGGGAACCTGATATTCCTTTTCCTATATTTTCCGCCCTTTCTTCTTCGGTCTCACTGGTCTTACTGTCAATGGTGAAAGGAAGTGTAAATGTGAATCTGGAGCCTTCACCGATCTCACTCTTCAATTCGATCTTTCCGCCCATGGCTTCCACAAGTTTTTTAACGATGGCAAGGCCGAGACCCGTTCCCGTGTAATCGGACCCCTTGTCGGTTTTTTCCTGGGCAAAAGGTTCAAAAGCACTGTTTATGAATTCCCTGCTCATTCCGATACCGGAATCCTCGATGCTGAAGGTGAAAACGACTCTTCTTCTGTCGATCACTTCTTCGCCCACTTCTATTGTAACATTTCCGTTGTCTTTATTGAATTTAACGGCGTTGCTCAACAGGTTGGTGAAGATCCTTCTGGTGTAAAGCTCACATCCCACCACCTTTGTCACAGTGAGTTCAGAGCTGTCCATGTAGACACAGATGTCTCTTTCTTCGGCCTGTCCCACCGCAAATTCCAGACTTTGTCTCAGAACTTCTCCGATATCAAAGCTCTCGTTGGTGATCTCAATGTCTCCGTTGTCAAGCTTTGACATGTCAAGGATCTCATCTATAAGTACAAGAAGGTGACTGGAACTGATATCGATCTTTCT
>JAEEGK010008660.1_pt1 | contig 23936 bp, 18 predicted proteins | sample 8958771 | NCBI WGS metagenome assembly JAEEGK01 (sample SAMN16246547, study PRJNA631951) | gut metagenome | biome: gut microbiome; feature: rumen; material: SC-attached | host: Bos | place: Iran: Karaj | collected 2018-10
AGGCTGGCGGAAGATGCGCTCCGGCAGATAGAGGCACGGAAGTACGATACAGAGCTTGCCGCCCGCGGGGTGAAGAACGTGCTGAAATACGGCGTGGCGTTCTGCGGGAAGAGAGCCGCAGTTATTCATCGTACATGAAATAAAGCAGACGTATTTGTTTATGGTTTTCTGGAGGTGCTCATGGATTGGCTTGACTATAGAAAGAAGCTAAGAATCGGGTTTAATGATGACGAAAAATTTGCTTATTTCCTGAATGTCATCCGTAACAGATTAAACTCTTTTTTGGATGAGTGTTGGCTTTCTTCAGTAGAGTACACTCATTTCTGTAATCTCGTAGGCGCAGAGTTAGACCATTATACGCTACATGCAGAGGATGGTACTGATCGCTATCGTCATTGTCTGAGTATTATTGAGCGTCATTCATCGTATATGAGCGAATTCTTAGCTTACTATATAGCATTTACAAATTCTTTAGACAATCAACGTCAGTTCTTTTCACGCGAATTCTTCAAAGTAATACTTATGAATACTCTGGGTAAAGCGCATATAGCTTTTGAGATTATTTGCGATAACAATGAATACTTCGTTTACCCAAATGGGGCAAAAGAGTTTGATCATGCTCTTGTTTCTGAACCGTTAGAGTGGTTAAAAGATTATCCCAAATCACGTAGTACTCTCATCATCGCACTTAGGCAGTATTCAAATGGCGAGTATAAACGTGATGTGGCTGATAACCTTCGGAAAGCTCTTGAAACATTCATGCAAGAGTTTCTGCATAACAGCAAAAACTTGGAATCTAATAGATTAGAGATTTCCAAATATCTTGGTTCACAGAATATTGATGCAGCTATTCCTGCAATGTTTCATCCGTTACTCAACACATATAAAAATTACAATGACAGGACCGCTAAGCATAATGATGTTGTTGATAAACGATTGCTCGAATTTTTACTGTACCAAACTGGTGTATTTATTCGAATGCTATTAGTTATTAAGCAAGCTGAAACGGAAGATGCCGACGCTTTCTAATTCGAGCGTTCCACCAGGTAGTATCGGCTCTTGGATCGCAGTAGTGACACCGGCTAGCGCTAATCCCGATTATTACGGAGGAACTATCCCTTGGCAAAAACTGAGATTTGAATGATAGCGTTGTTACGAGGGTTCCTGAGTTTATTACCCAAACCGCTTTAGAGAGAATATATCATGGGTTAAGCAGTCATTAGACCAGTAAATAGTCAGCTCTACTGCTTCATCTTCGCAAGGCAAGAAAAACTTGGTGGGGTACATTGCATATGCTATGTACCCCACCAAGCTGTTTGTTTTAAAAACTGGAATTCTTCATTCGTTCCTAATTGTATATCAGCTCCGATATTACCGTCTGTTCTGCCCTCGCTCTGATCTCGTTCATGCGGCCTACCCACTCCATCGGGTCCTCTGCCTTCATCTGCTCGGTTATGCCCTCCCGTTGTGCCGTTTGCCCGATCACCAGCGCCAGTCTTTCCGTCGCCTGCCTGTCGATCTCGGCTGCATAAGGAAAAAGTGTCCCGTTCAGCAGCATGACCGTGTATTGGGTGTAGTGGTGTTCCTTCAAGTGACGAAGGTATCGGCGGCCCCAAAGGCCGGGTGAAAGCTGCTTCGCGAGTTCCAGATCCGGGATGCAATAATCCCCTTCCTGGCGGTATGTCCCGCCTGCCTGTTCATAGATTGATTTCATATCTCTGTCCTCCTTCTTGGGGGATTATACAGGGGCAAGACGATCAAGACCATTATGCAAAGGGCGTCGGTTTAACCGACCCCCTTTGACTTTAATACTTATCTTCCCCTGTCCCGCTGTCTTTTGCGATACTGTGCTTCCAGCAGCTTCAGGATGGTTTCTTCCATCTGGCGGGCGGTGTAGCTGCGGGGGAAGTATTTGCGGATGGCGCTGACGTCGATGCGGACACGCTCCCGCTGATTGGCCTTTTCTTCGCTCATGATGTTGAAGATGGCTTCCGGCGTCAGTTCCTCCTTTTGGGAGAGCTTCTTCATGCGTACTGCCTGGGACAGGGACGGGGTGCAATATTCGCTCTGCATGAGGTCCCAAAGCTCCGCCTGTTCCTGCTTTGTGAGATAGGACAGCTCCACCGCCGGGGATAGAGCAATCTTCTGCTCGTCCACCATGTCCAGGAGCGGCTTTGCAAGATTGGTCAGGCGGATGTAACGTCGGATGGTATCACCGCTAACACCAGTTTGTTCAGCAAGAGCATCATCGGAACGATAATTCGACGCAACTTGCGGCGAATTCTTCAATGGACGGCCTGCTTGGTGCTTCATGGCCTCCAGCTTCATCTTGTACGCAAATGCCTTCTCGCTGGGCAACAGGTTTTCCCGCTGGATATTGCTGTCCACCATCAGGATCACCGCCTCGTCGTCCGTCATATCCCGCACCAGCACGGGGAGCTTGTCCAGACCCAGCCGGAGGGCCACTGCGCGCCGCCGATGGCCGGAGATGATCTCGTACCCCTCCCCCACCGGACGCGCCAGAAGAGGCGATAAAACGCCGTACAGGGCGATACTCTCACATAGGGCGTCCATGGCCTCGTCGTCCTTCACCTGGAAAGGGTGGCCGCGAAAGCTCCGCAGCTCCTCCACTCTGAGCTCCGTCAGCTGCTCCTTCATTGGCCTACGCCTCCCTTTCCTCCCCGGCCATCCGGCAGGGCAGCGCAGACGTCAACGCGCCAGTGGGGCTTGTCCGACTTGCGGTAGATCGGCTCCCCCGTCACCGGATGATAACGATAGACGGCAGGCCCGGCATGCAGGGAAAACAGGTATCCCGAAATCGGCACATTCGCATTTTTGGCGTGGCAAGGGGTCGCAAACCCTTGATTTTCAACGCTTTCCGAGACCGGGTGCATTTGTGTCTGCGTTGTGGGCACGGAGGAGCTGGGACACCTGGAAATGATCGGCGCCCTGGTGCACCAGCTGACCCGCTGCCTCACCGAGGAGCAGATCCGCACCGCGGGCTTCGACGCCTACTTCGTGGACCATACCGCGGGGGTCTACCCCACCGCCGCCTCCGGCTTCCCCTGGAGCGCCGCAGCGATGCAGGTGAAGGGGGACACCATCGCGGACCTCACGGAGGACATGGCCGCCGAGCAGAAGGCCCGGGCCACCTACGACAACATCCTGCGGCTCAGCGACGATCCGGACGTGAACCAGGTCATCCGCTTCCTGCGGGAGCGGGAGATCGTTCATTTTCAGCGCTTCGGGGAGGCCCTGCGGCTTGCCCAGGACCGTCTGGATCAGAAAAACATTTACGCCGTGAATCCCGGCTTCAACGCCGCCTGCGCGAACAGATGAAGTGCAAAGAGGATGCGGGCCCGGCCCGGCATCCTCTTTTTGCGTCACGCCGAAGACGGCGTCACGGCAGCAGGTAACCTTCTTCGTCGAAGCTCCGTTCCTTCCCGTCGATCTCCGCGGCAACGCTTACGAGACAGGTCCCGTCGGCCAGGCGATAGCGCCAGCCGCCGTCGTCCGCCAGCCAGCCCTCCGCCGTGACCCCCGCTTCGCGGACGGGGAGCTCGGCGGCGAGGGCGTCGCCGTCCACGAAATGCCACCATTCGCTGTTGACGCTCCGGAAGCCCGCGCCGGTCATGATGCGGGCCAGCATGACGGCGTTGCTGTTGTTCCTCCCGCTATTGGAATACCAGCTGAGGTCGTGGAGGGAGCTCTGCATTTTCAGCTCCCAACCGTCGGCCGGGCGGACCAGGGTGACGTCCAGGGCGGCTCCGATCCCGTGCCCGGCGCCGTCGGCAGCCAGGAAATCCCCCAGGCTGTAAATATCGTTCGTCATCAGGAAGCGATAGGTCGGCGTCTGCCCTGCCTTCGTCTGAGGCGGCTCGCCTGGCGCGGCGCCGGACCGGGTCTCCGCCGGAACGGGCGAATCCAGGACGCTTTGGGTCCGCTCAAGGAGCTCGCGGCTCGCCCGACCGGGGCGGAAGGCGTCGCAGATCCGGAGGCGAAACCCGTCCTCTTCGGCGGCTTTCGCCGCCGCGATCAGCTTGACTGCCGAGGGATACAGCAGCGGGACGAGGTATTCCCCGGAGCTCAGCCGCGCCGACTCATAACCGGCAACGACGGCGTCCGTCACCCCCGGAACGGCGTATTCGTGGACCGTGACCCGGGAGGCGCTGCCGTTCGCGATTTCATAATCGCAGAGGTCCCCGATATAATCCGGGAGATTCACCATGCAGAAGCGCCCGTCCGCATAGCCCCGGAGATCCGGCGTCGCCACCAGGAGAAAACTGTTTTCCTCCCCAAGTACGCAGACTGCCTTGTCCGCTGGCAGGACTCCGAGTTCCTCTTTCCCGTCCGGCGAAGCGTAGATGCTCAGCTCCCGCAAAGGCCAGGCGGCGGCGAAGGCGAGGGTCGCCTCCGTGCGCACGTCCGCCTGGGCGGGACCGGCGGCATAGTCCTTCTGCCCGTCCAGGGCAGCCACCCGGAAGCTGTATTCGCCGTAGGGCGGCAGATGGCCCGTACGGTAGACCCGCTCCTCCCCGGCCGGGATCTCCGCGGCGACGGTCCATTCCCCGTCGCCCCCGTCCCGGCGGAGCACCTGATACGTCTCCCCCCTCGTTTCATTCCAGCGAAGGACCCAGGAGCTGTCGTCCTCGGCCGTGCATTCCAGCCGCAGCTCCGTTCCCAGGACTCCGTCCCGGGTGAGGGTCACCTCCTCCGCCGGGCCCTTCCCCAGGAAGCGAAGGCCCGCCGTTTCCCTCCGGGCGTCCACGGAGAAGATGCAGCGCTCACCCATGGCCGGAACGGGCAGATCCCCGCCAGGACCGAAGCGCAGCTCAAGGCTTGGGGAATCCAGCTCGCGGAAGAGCTCGGCTTCCCCCTCGCCCCGGCGGAGATACAGACGGTAGGTATCCCCCTGCCAGCCGGACCAGAAGACCGTGGCCCGGTTGTTCTCCGGGTCGAAGAAAGCAGACAGGTCCCATGCTTCCGGGCGGTTCAGATAACAGGCTGCAGTCAGCGGTTCGGCGCAGAGCCGCTCTTCCTCCCTGCCCGCGATCCGCCGGGTACGGCGTGCATAGACCCGCAGGGCCACCGGCACGTCCTCCGGCAGCGACGAAGGCAGAATACATGCGGTATCCGCACATACGGTGAAAAACAGAGGCTCGTCTCCGGCGCCCTCGGCAAGGGAGATCACCTCCGTGAGATAGCTGTCCGCCTCCGCAGAGGCGGGCCAGGACAGGCGGACGGCCCCGTCCTCCTCCTGCGTCAGCTGCAGCGCCCCGTCCGCGGGCATGGAAAGCGGCTCGCCGTAAAAGCGGTCGTATTCCGCCCGCAGGGCCGTGAAATGCCAGATCACCCCGATCAGGGCCGCCATCACCAGGACATAGATCCCGATGAGAAGCTTCATTCCCTTGCTCATACCGTCCCTCCCGTCACAGCGCAGACGCCGCCCCATTCCGGGGCCGGCCTGCGGAAGCCGCGCAACTCCACAGCCGTATTATACCAGCCGGAGAAAAAACCGCAAGACGCAACCCGCCGCCCGGGCGCTCCCTTCCGCTTGCATCGGGGCCCTGCCCCGGGTTATAATACCGGCATGAGCATGCGGCCCCGCGGCCGCGAAAGGACGGCAAGCCCATGAACGAGAAAAGCCCGATCACGCCGGAGGACTACCGGGAGCCGCGCTGCCTGCTGGACGGAAAGCCTTACGGCGTTTCGCCGGTGCGGCCGGTGCCGCAGCAGCGCATCGTGGAAAAGCTGGATGAATATATGGAACGCCGGGACTGGGCCGGGGCGGAGCGGCATCTGCTGTACTGGCTGGAGGAAGCCATACAGGGGGGCGACGACCGGGGAAGGCTCCTCATCTGCAACGAGCTGGTGGGCCATTACCGGAAAACCGGCAGCCGGGAGAATGCCCTGGCGCGTGCGGAGGAAGCCCTGGCGCTGGTGGACAGGCTGGAGCTGGGCGGCAGTCTCAGCGCCGGAACCACCTGCGTAAACGCCGCTACGGCCTGCAGCGCCTTCGGCGAGGATGAACGGGCCCTTGACCTGTTCGGGAAAGCCCGGGAGATCTTTGAGACCCGGGCCGATACCGGGCCGGAGCTGCTGGGGGGCCTGTACAATAACATGGCCCTGACCCTGGCAGCCCTGGGCCGCTATGACGAGGCCCACGACCTGTTCGACCGGGCCATGGAGGCCATGGGCCTGGTGCCCGGCGGAGAGCTGGAGCAGGCCGTCACCTGCCTCAACCGGGCGGACGCCCTGGAAGCGGAGCTGGGTGCGGCGGAGGCAGAGGCGCGCATCCGCCCCCTTCTGGACCGGGCCCTGCAGCTCCTGCGCACGTCCTCCGCGCCCCGGGACGGATACTATGCCTTTGTCTGTGAGAAGTGCGCCCCGGGCTTCGGGCACCACGGATACGCCGCGGCGGCTTCGGAACTGTCGGCGGCGGCGGAGGCGATCTATGACCGGGCTTGAAATCGCCCGCGCCTATTTTGAGGAGCATGGCCGCCCCATGCTGGAGCGGGACTTCCCTGCGCTGCTCCCCTTTCTGGCTGTGGGTCTCACGGGGAGCGGCTCGGAGTGCTACGGCTACGACGATGAAATCTCCCGCGATCACGACTTCGAGCCGGGCTTCTGCATCTTCCTGCCCGGAGAGGAAACGGTGGACCGGCGGAGCGCCTTCCTGCTGGAACGGGCCTACGCGAAGCTGCCGAAGGAATTTCGCGGTCTGCGCCGGGAGCCCCTGCTGCCCGTGGGCGGCGCCCGGCGGGGCGTCCTGCGCACCGGGGAGTTTTTCCTGGAAAAGGTGGGCGCTGCCGACGGGGCGCTGGACGCCCGGCAATGGCTGCTGATCCCGGAGGAAGCCCTGGCGGAGGCCGTCAACGGGGATATCTTTCTGGACAATTTCGGAGAAGTCAGCCGCATCCGCGCCTCTCTCTCATATTACCCGGAGGACGTGCGCCGTAAGCGCCTGGCGGGACAGCTGCTGCTGGCGGGACAGGCCGGGCAGTACAACTATCCCCGCTGCCTCCGCCGGGGAGATACGGCGGCGGCGCAGCTGGCCGCCTTTGAATTTGTCCGCAGCGTCCTTTCGGCGATCTTTCTTCTGAACCGGCGATACCGGCCCTATTACAAGTGGAGCTTCCATGCCCTGGGGGAGCTGCCCCGGCTGGGCGAGCTGGCTTCGCCGCTGGAAACGCTGATCTCCACGGGAAACGGGGACCGTTCTGCGGAGGAAAAGACCGCACGCATGGAGGAGATCGCCGACAAGCTCTGCGCCCTTCTTGCGGAACAGGGGCTCTCCGGAGCTCCGGGGCGGGAGCTGGAAGCCCAGGCCTACGCCGTGAACGACGGGATCGGCGACGGAGAGCTGCGGAACCTGCACATCCTGGCAGGGGTTTGATGCAGATATGGCAAAACCCGGCGGATCGGACGATCCGCCGGGTTTTTGTCCTTGCAGGCTTGATTCAGATGCCGGCCTGCTTCAGGATGTCGGGCACCTTGGATTCCCAGCCCTGGGCCATGATGTGCACGCCCTGGCAGTAGGGCAGGCAGGCCTTGATGATGCGGGCGGTGATCTCCACGCCGGTGATGCCGGCCTTGGTCTTCTCCTTGTCGGCCTTCAGCTCGTCGATGAGCTCGTCCGGCACGTGGACGCCGGCCACGTTGGCGTTCATGTAGCGGCACATTCCCACGTTCTTGGGGATGATGACGCCCAGCTGCACGGGCACGCCGAACTGCTTGGCCTTCTCCATGAAGGCGATGAACTTCTCGGGCTCGAACACGGCCTGGGTCTGGAAATACTCCGCGCCGGCCATGACCTTCCGCTCCATCTTCGCCAGCTGCGCGTCGATGCTGTCGCTGCAGGGAGAGACGACGGCGCCCTTGGCAAACTTCGGAGGCTCGCCCACCAGATCGTTGCCGGCCAGATCCTTGCCGGACTCCAGCTGCTTCACGGTGTAGAGGAGGGAGACGGAATCCAGATCGAAAACGGGCTTGGCCTGGGGATGGTCGCCCAGCTTCGTGTGGTCGCCGGTGAGGCAGAGGATGTTGTCGATGCCGAAGGAGGCGGCGCTCAGCAGATCGGACTGCAGGGCGATGCGGTTGCGGTCGCGGCAGGTCATCTGGAAGATGGGGTTGAGGCCCGCGTCCTTCAGGGCCTTGCAGGTGGCCAGAGAACCCAGACGCATGACGGAGGACTGGTTATCCGTCACGTTTACGGCGGTGATGTTGGAGAGATACTCCTTGGCCTCCTGCACCAGGGGCTCGATGTGGCAGCCCTTCGGAGGGCCGACCTCGGTCGTAACGACGAGTTCACCGCGGGAAAAAAGCTCAGTAATCTTCATTACAATTGCTCCTCATCATTAAATTTGAGACACGGAAGGTCTCATTCGGAAACTTCGGCGTCGGTCGCGTAGTTGCGAAGCTGCACGGGGCACTTCAGCAGGTCCAGACGGCCCAGCTGCTTCAGGCGCTGGTAGATGCGCTCCCAGCCGCACTCCATATCGGGGTCCACCTCGCACTTGCCGTTCTTGGAGCCGCCGCACTGGCCGTTCACAAGGCTCTTGGAGCAGGCGGTGAGCGGGCAGATGCCGCCGGTGATGTTCAGATAGCACTGGCCGCACTGGTCGCAGTCCACCTCCAGGGGGGTAACGCCCTGGAAGCCGGGCAGCGGATAGGTGTCGCAGCCGGCATAGACCTTCTTGGTCTCCAGATACTCGGAAACGGTCTGCACACCGACGCCGCAGGAGAACACGATCACCGCGTCGGCCTCGGCGATCTCCTTCTCATGGTAGGAGAGGCGGAGCTTCATATTCTCGGGGTTGCAGATATAGTCGGTGGTGAGGATGCCGGTCACCTTTCCGGCGGCCGCCAGCTCCTCCTGCAGGGCCTTGGCTTCCTTCTCGGGGAAGCTGACCTCCTTGCAGCCGTGGCAGTTGATGATGAATACCTTGCCGCAGGCCAGCGCTTCGATGGTCTCCCTGGATTTCAGTTGGGTAATCAGCATATCACTTCAACCCCCTTACTGCCGCTTTACCGGCCTTGATCTTCGTGACCAGCGGGATCTTGGAGGAGCAGATGTACTCGCAGGAGCGGCACTCGATGCAGTCCATCACGTTCTTGTCCTTCATGCCCTGCCAGTTTTCCTCGTCCGCGAACTTGGCGAAATACAGCGGGCTGAGCTCCATGGGACATACGTCGGCGCAGCGGCCGCACTTGATGCAGGACACGGCCTCGGTATGGTCCGTATCGTAGGCGATGATGCCGTTGGTGCCCTTGATGACGGTGACGCTCAGCTCCGGCAGGAGGATGCCCATCATGGGGCCGCCCATCTTCACGGTCACGTCCTCGGCGGTGATGCCGCCGCAGTAGTCCACGACCTCCTGCACGCTGGTGCCGACCTTGATGATGAAGTTGCCCGGATTCTTGATGCGCTCGCCGGTGACGGTGACCACGCGCTCAATGAGGGGCATGCCGGTCTGGATCGCGTCGGAAATGGCCTTGACGGTGCTCACGTTGCACACCACGGCGCCCACGTCCGCCGGAAGTCCGCCGGAGGGGACCATGCGTCCCATGACCCGCTTGATGAGCATTTTCTCAGCGCCCTGGGGGTACTTCGTGCGGGCGACGACCACTTCCAGGTCCGCCGCGCCTTCCACCTTGGACTTCAGGAGCTCCACGGCGTCGGGCTTGTTGTCCTCGATGACGATGATGCCCTTGGGCGCTTCCACCGCCTTCATCACGGCCTTCAGACCGTAGATGACCTCGTCGGCATAAGCCAGCAGGAGCTTGTGATCCGCCGTGAGCATGGGCTCGCACTCGCAGCCGTTGAGCAGGACGGCGTCGATGGGCTTGCCGGGCTTCAGCTTCACATAGGTGGGGAAGCCGGCGCCGCCCATGCCGACGATGCCGGCATTCTTGACGATGTCCACGATCTCCTCGGGGGTGAGCTCCTCCAGGGGCTTGTTGGGCTTCACGGACTCATGGATCTCGTTTTTCCCGTCGCTCTTGATGACCACGGAGAGGCCGCCCCGGGTGGCGGGATGGACCCGCTCCTCGATGGCGACGACGGTGCCGCTGACGCTGGAATGGACGGGGGCGCTGATGAAGCCCGCCTGCTCGCCGATGACCTGGCCGACCTTGACCTTGTCGCCGGGCTGCACCGCCGGATTCGCCGGGGCGCCGGAATGCTGGGACAGGGGGATGACCACGGTCTCGGGATCGGGGAAGCGGACGAGGGGAAGGTGTTCGCTGTATTCCTTACGCTCGGAGGGATGGACGCCGCCGTAATAGCCGTCGAACCGGCTCTCGCGGACGGACTTCACATAGTCGTTGATGACCTTGAAATTGATCTTGGAATAGTCCCGGGTCTGCACAGGCTGCTTGAGGAACTCCTCCAGCCGGCCCTGCTTCTCCAGGCGGCGGTAGATCTTCTCCCAGGCGCAGTCACGGTTGGGGTCGACCTCGCACTTGCCGTTCTTCGCGCCGCCGCACTGGCCGTTCACGAGGCTCTTGGCGCAGTCCACGATGGGGCAGACGCCGCCGGTGACGTTCAGGTAGCACTGGGCGCAGGCGTCGCAGGCTTTCTTCGTCAGCGCCATGCCGTGATGCCCGCGGTAGTTGAGGGAATTGGCGGCGGCAACGACGTACCTGCCCGTGAGCTCCGCCACGGTCTGGATGCCCAGGCCGCAGGAGATCACGACCACGGTCTCCGTCCCCTCCGGGATGAGGTCCCGGAGCTTCTTCTCCGTCTGGGTCTTGTTGCAGAGGAAATCCACCTTCGCAAAGCCCGTGACGGTCTTGCCCTGCTCCGCGGCGAACTTCACGAATTCGTCGCAGTCCGGTTCCTCGACGCTCGTGAATTCCTTGAAGCACTTGTTACAGGCCAGCACGAAGAGCTTGTCCTTCCCCTCCAGAAGGGCAGCCAGCTCGTCGTTTCCCTTCAGCCTGTACTTGGTATAGTTCTCCAATTTCTCACCTTCCTTAACTAGTGATTGAACAAAGCCCGCCTTCCCGGCGCGTCCCGTGCGCCCCGCCTCGGGGTGCGGGAGAAATAGGGCCTGCAGTCAGTACCAAAGGATTATAGCATAATATGCTGACATTATCCAGCAGAAAATTCTTCTCCTCGACGGCGTTTTGCACAAACTTTCGGCATGCCGATCACCTTCGATTGACAGGGAGGATACCGAAAGCGGATATAAGAGTCGTCGGCTGGCAAAACGGCCGTACGGAAGGCGCGGCGTCCGGCCTCACCGCCCCAGCTCGAACTCCGCCGTGAGGCAGATCAGCTCGTCCGTCTCCGGATCGAAGGCCTCGAAGCAGTAACGGTATCGCCCCTCCGGCAGACGCTGCCCGGTCCAGCGGGAGCGGAGGGAGCAGACAAGGCGGCTCTCCCCTTCCGGCAGCGCCCGGACCTCGGGCGTATCCCCGGGACGGAACCAGGGGATCGTCCACCACCGCCCCTCCAGCAGCACCTGCAGGTGTGAGGAAGCCGCCGCCCCGTCGCTGCTGCGGCCGGTGAGCGTCAGGCTTCCCCGGCGGTTCACCGCGGTGAAGACGGCGTTCGTCCGCGCTTCGGCGCCGGCATGCGTCCAGTCGTCCGCGGTCCATACGCCGTCCTGCGCCGCCGGTCCCGGGGACAGGCCTTCCGGCGCGTCGGGGGTTTCAAAGCCGGAGAAGTCCATGTGCAGGCCCTCGCTGTTCGGGTCCGGGTCTTCCGCCGAGTCCCACAGGGCCGGGACGTATTCCACGAAAAAGCCCTCGGGAGCCCCGTTCTGCCACCAGAGGCTCCCGTCCCGGTCCGTGACGATCAGGTCGCCGAAGGCATTGCGCAGCCACCGGAGGCTCTCCGGAAAAGCCGCCGCCTCCCCCGTCGGGGAAAGGGGTTCTCCGGCGTAAGCGAGCTCGAATTGCTCCGAGCAGCAGATACCGTGGGCAGGGCCCAGGTCCAGCGCCAGCCGGTATTTCCCCTCCGGGAGCGGGTTTCCGGTCTCACGGCTCAGAAGAGGAAGGATATACCGCTGGGCTCCCAGGTCCGCGTGGGAGATCCCGTCGGGATGGAGGTCCAGATCGGCGGAGGGCACGCTCCGCCAGGCCCCGTCCAGCAGGACCTGGAGGACGGGACGGATGCCGAAGAGCATCCCCGACCCGTCCCCGCCGCCCTCCGGCAGGAGATACCAGCCGACGGCGCAGGCGCAGTCCTGCGCGGGGCCGACGCCGTCGATCAGGAGCTTCGCCCCGCCGCCGGTCTCATAGTCCCGGGAGGCCACGGCGAAATCCGCCCCCTCCGGGCTGCGGATATAATACTCGCCCTGCCTGGCATACCACGCGTCGGGATAGGCGGCGTTGAGATACCATTCCAGCTCCCGCGTCTTCGTTCCGCAGCCGGAAAGGAGCGGCAGGAGCAGCAGGGCCGCAAGGGCGATCCGGACAGCCCGGCCCAGGCGTGAACTCGTTTTGTGATTCCCTTTCATCGATCCGCTTCCTCCGTACCGGGACCGTTCCTGCTTCTGCGCTTCGCCCGCCGCCGCAGCAGGAGCAGCAGGACTGCGGCGGCCAGAAGGACGCCGAGAACGACCGCACCCGGCAGCAGCCAGCGCCGGGCGGCACGCTCCCCGGGAACGAAGCTCAGGGTGCCGCCGCTGACCATGGGGAATACGAGATAGCTCCCGTCCCGGACGCAGGCCGCGGGGGCGGTCTGCCCTTCGGTATCGCGGACGTACAGCGTCCCCTCCCGCAGCTCATGCATATGCACGGTGATGATGCCCGCATAGTCCGTTACGGCGAGGGTCCATGCCTCGGGGGGATCCCCGTCCTCCGTCTCCAGGATCGCCGGGACCTGCATGGCCAGAAGCGTCTGTCCCTCGCGGAAGATCCCCTCGGCCAGGAATCGGGGGACTTCCTCCGACGTGGCCAGGACCGTGACGGGACCGACGTAGCGCCCCTCCACCGTCATGCTCCGGTACATGGGGCTTTCGGCGGCATCCTCCCACCTCCAGGTCTTGCCGTCCCTGTCCGGCAGGCCGGGCAATCTGCCCGCCAGTCCGCCGAAGGGCACCTCCCGCCGCTCCACCGTCTCTCCTTCCGCGCGGAAGGTCACGGTGACGGTGCGGAACAGCGGGGAATCGCTGAGCTCCAGCAGTTCTTCGTAGGCCACCGGCTCCGCCTGTCCTTCGAAGCTGAAGCCGTTGCCGCCGCCCAGAGAGCCGAAGCAGTAGCGGTTGTCCTCCACGGCCCCGTCCGCTTCACCGGCTACGGATCCGGAATACTCCGCGCCGCCCTCGATCCAGGGCATGCAGAGGCAGCCGCGGATATCGTGGCCGAGGCCCGCGACGCCGCCCACGTAGCCGTCCCCGGCGATCTCGGCCCTGACCCGGCAGTTCTCCACCTTTCCCAGGCTGTAACCGGCGACGCCCCCGGCGTACGGTCCCGCGGCGCGGACGGCGCCGCCGGATTCGCAGTCCAGGACCGCGCCGTAGTCCATGCGCCCCACGACGCCCCCCGCCGACCTCCGCCGGGCGGTGACCTCCCCGGCGTTAATGCAGCCGGTGACGGCGGCGTAGACGAGATAACTGGCGCTGCCGGACAGGAGGGGCGAGAGATCGAGATCATCCTCCTGATCCAGCGGCACCTCGATGGAGATGGCCCCGGCTACGCCGCCTACGTTGGTCTCCCCTTCCACCGGCGCTTCGTTGCGGCTGCCGGAGACCAGTCCGGCAGACCACAGCCCGTGTCCGGCGGAAACGTCCTCCAGGGTGATGCGGTCCCCTTCGCCGTCCGGGTCCAGCGTATTCAGCAGCAGGTCCGCGACGGAGAAGATCCGGTCGGAGATCGCCCGAAGGTCGGCGGTGACGGCGCTGCCGTCCAGCTCCCCCGCCAGGGCAGTGAGGGCGGCGTTGGCTTCCTGCAGGGAGGCAAAGAGCGCCGTGCGATCCTCGCTCTCCAGAGGCGGCGGCGTCAGCTGAACGGCGGGCTGCCCGGCCAGCCGGGCGGACATTCCTTCCAGGCCCTCCGCCGCGGCATGCAGAGCGCCGAGGGCTCCCCCCAACTGCCCCAGGCCGGAGGCAAAGAGCGCCATGGACCCTGCCAGGGCGTCTCCCGTGCTCTGCAGATCGTCCAAAGCGGCCCGGGCGTCCCGGGAGGCTTCCTCCAGATCGGCCGTCATTTCTCCCAAGGCGGCGAAGCTGTCCTCCGTTTCAAGGAGGAAGCTGTGGAATTTCCCCAGCTCCGGCAGGGCCAGGAGCTCCGCTCCCCCCGCCTGCAGCTCCTCCAGGCCCCGCTTCAGGCCCGACAGAGCTTCCGGGTTCGCCCGCAGCGCCTCCCGAAGGGCGCTGAGCAGCTCCTTCAGCAGCGTCAGCAGCTTTTCCGGCTCCTCTTCCTGAGGACGGAAGGGCTCCGTATCGTCCTCTACACCGTAGACCGCGTCCTTCGCCGCGTCCCGCAGGCCCTGGAGCAGCGCTTCCAGGGCAGCCAGGAGCGTATCCAGCTCTCCCTCCGCCCAGGAGCGGAAGCCGATCAGCAGGGTCAGGCCCTCCCGGATCCTCTCCAGGGCCGCCTGGGCTTCCGCCGGGTCCCCCAGGCCTCTGCGGAGATCGGCAAGGCCGCTCTCCAGGGCTTCCGCAGCGCGGCGGGCGTCCTCTGCCGCAGTCTCCCCGTCCTCCAGGGCCGCGGCCGCGTCGGCCATAGCGCCGCCGGAGAGTCCGGCAGCCTCCCCCAGGGCGGCAAAGCCTGCGGAGAGGGTCTGCGCGGCGTCGGGGAGGGCTGCGGCAAACGCCTCCAGAGAGGCGAAGACCGGCTCCAGCTCCTCCAGAGCCGCCGAGACCCGGCGGCTCAGCTCGTTCACGGCCTCCATGTTCTCCGCCGCCCAGGCGACGGCGGATTCCGTGAGGGCCTGGGCCGCGTCCCCGCTGCGCTCCAGCGCCCCCAGGGCGGCGGTCAGGTCCCCGGACAGGGCGCCGGAGGCCGCGGAAACGTCCTCCGTCAGGGTGTTGATCTCCCGCTGCAGGGCGGAAACGGCGTCCCGCAGCTGGGTCAGCGCGCTCTCGGAAAAGCTCCAGCGGGCGTCCGGGTCCAGCTGACCCACGACGCCGCCCACGTCCTTCCGGCCCTGCACCGGCCCCAGGTTTCGGCAGTTCTCCGTGACGCCGGAGAGCCTGCCCGTCACGCCGCCCACGTTGTAGCCCACGTGAAGGCGGCCCACGTTCCCCCGGTTTTCGCAGTCCCGCAGCGTCCCGGAGGAAAGGCCCGCCACGCCGCCCACGTCCGTGACGTCCACGATCTCCTCTGCGGAGATCGTAAAGTCGAATTCCCGAAGCTCCGGCTCTCCCGCCGCGGCGGGATTCACCTCTCCCCGGTTGACGCAGCCGGAGAGGGTACCGGCGTTTTCTCCCGCGACGCCGCCCACCTGGTGCTGCCCGGATACGGAGCCCTCAAATGCGCAGTCCGCGGCCGTTCCCTCGTTCAGGCCGCAGAGGCCGCCCACCCTGCGGCTGCCCTCCACGGCGCCGGAAAACGTGCAGTTCAGGAGGCTGCCGCGGTTGACGCCGCAGAGGCCTCCCACCGTTTCCGCCGTTCCCCCGGGCCGTACCCGGCCGAAGACGGCAAGGTTTTCAACGACGCCGCCGGGGAGGATCTGCCGGAAGAATCCCTGCACGGAGCCTTCCCCCGTCAGGGACAGGCCGCGGATGCTGCGGCCCTGCCCGTCGAAACGGCCGGCAAAGAGGGGGATGGGGTCGAACTCTTCTCCCTCCAGGTCGATATCGTTCTCCAGACGCACCTCCAGCCCGACGGAGCGGCTGTCCAGCACGCAGAGCTCCGCCAGAGTCCGCAGGTCCTCCGGGCCGGAGATCCGGAAAACCTCTTCTCCGGCGGCGGAGACGGGCAGCAGTCCTGCCAGAAGGGAGAGAACGAGCAGAAAAGCAAAGCAGCGCTTCATTTCCCCTCACCTCCCGGATCCAGCTGCAGCCTGAAGGTAGTTTTGTCGATGAGCCGATCGAAGATCAGCAGCAGCTGGGGCAGCACGGTGAGCACCAGGATGACGGAGATCAGCGCGCCCCGGCCCACGGCCAGCCCGATGTGGCCCACGTACACGTCGCTGACCCGGAAGGCGATGAGGAAGCCCGCCATGGTCATCATGGCGCCGGAGGTCAGCACCGTGGGGAAGCTCTCCCCCACGGCCAGCGCGGCGGCCTCTCTGGGGGGGTGGTTCTTTTTCTGTTCCTGGAATCGGCTCATGATCACGATGGCATAGTCGATGGTGGCGCCCATCTGGATGGCGGAAACGATCATGTTCGTCACGAAGGAGCAGCGTACGTCCTGAAGATAGGGGAAGGAGAAATTGATCCAGATGCTTCCCTGGATCACGAACACCAGCACCGCCGCCCCGATGGGGGAACGGAAGGTGAACAGCAGGATGAGATAGACGAAGATCAGGGTCAGCAGACTGATTAGGAGGGAGTCCCCGTCATAGGATTCCCGCAGGTCCCGGGCGCTGGTGATGTCCCCCACCACCAGCACCGAAGCACGGTCGAAATACCGGGCGGCGATGTCCCGCACCTTCTCCACCAGCTCCGTGCTCTCCTCCCCCTCTGCGGGGACGGCGGCGGTGAGCACCATGCGGTCGTAGCCCGTGCCCCGCAGCTGGACGACGGCCTGCTCCAGACTGCCCCGCAGTCCCTCCAGCAGCTCCGTCTGTTCCCCGTCCAGATTCACGATCCCCTGGTCGATCTTTTCGAAGAGATAGAGAAGGAGGTCGATCAGGGGCACCTCGTAGTCGTCCTGAGCGCCGAAGATCGCCTGGTATTCCTCGTGCTGCACCCCGTAGGCCCGGAAGAGAAGGCGGGAACGCTCCACGTCGACGTCCAGAAGCTCCGCGAAGCTCCTTGCGTTATACCTGTCCGTCAGCATGTGCTCCCCGTCGATGGGGATGTTGGCAAGGCCCAGGGCGCTCTTGACCTCCGGCAGCTCCGCCGCTTCCCGGAGGATGGCCTTCTCGCTGTCGTAATCCCCGGCGGGCACCAGGAGGGCGACGGCGGTATTCGGGGCGAAGGTATCGCTGATCTTGTGCATGGCTGCCCTGCTTTTGGAATAGACCAGCTCGTCCACGCTGCCGTCGGCAAAGGCATACCGGGTCCTGCCGGAAAAGACGATGGCAAAGGGCAGGATCAGGGCGAAGACGATCACGAAGAAAAAGTGACTGCGGGACAGGAAACGCCCCCAGCCGGTGATGTCCGGCACCAGGTTCCGGTGGGCGGTCTTCCGGATGGCCCGGGGGAAAAGGAGGATGAGCCCCGGCATCAGCAGGAAGACCGTGATCATGCTGCAGACGATGCCCTTGGTGAGCACCACGCCCAGGTCGTAGCCCAGGCGGAACTGCATGAGGGTGAGGGCCACCAGGCCGGAGATGGTGGTCAGGCTGGAGGAAGCGATCTCCACGATGGATTTCGCCAGGGCCTCCACCAGCGCCTCCCGCTCCGAAGCGCACCGGGCCGCTTCGTCCTGATATCGGTGGGCGAAGATGATGGCGTAGTCGATGGCGAGGGCCAGCTGCATGATGACGGCGATGGAATTGGTGATGGAGGAGATCTCCCCCAGCCAGAAATTCGTGCCCATGTTCAGGAGCGCGGCGAAGACGAAGACGATGCCGAAGATCACCACCTCGAAATAGCTGCGGGAGGTGAGCAGCAGCACCCCGACGATGACCACGGCGGCGATGGCGATGACGCTGCCCATCTCCGAGGCCAGCTGGGCGGAGTAGTCCGAGCCGATGGCTGTGGCGATATAGTTGTCGTATTTCCCCAAGAGTTCCCGGATCTCCGCCATATCCGCCACCACGGCGGCGTCGGTCTCCGGTGCGTCGAAGGAGACGGAGAACAGGGCGGCCGCGCCGATATAGTGGGAGGTGGTGTCGTCGAAGGCCACGTCCGCCACGTGGGGCAGCGCCCGGATCTCCTCCGCCAGGAGCCCGGCCCGCTCGCAGGTCACGTTGGACACCATGACCTGGGCCGAGGCGCAGGTCACAAATTCCTCGTTCATCACCGTCAGGCCCCGGCGGGTCTCCGTGTTCGCCGGAAGGAAGGCCGTCAGGTCGCTGTTGGTGCGCACGCGGCCGATGGACAGGACGCAGTAGACCGCGGCCACGGCGAAGAGCAGGAAAATGACCATGCGAAAGCTGACGATGGCCGAGGCCACCCTCTTCATAGGGTCCGCCTTATTCTCTTTTTTCAGCTCCGCTGTCTCCAATGTGCAGCCCTCTCATGCGTTTTTTGTGCATCTGAATAGAATATTATATGCCCCTTCCCTCTCAGCGTCAACCGCTTCGGCCCCCCGGGACGGCGGAATGGGATGAACGGGCAAAACGGGGCGGATACCGCCGTGAAGGACAGTATCCGCCCAGGAGTTTGTGATCAGGCTTCCGGAGAATACACATTCGTTCAGGAGAAGGCGATCTCCCCGGCGGAGGGCGAAAGGATGGCGACGTAGGTCTTCCCTTCTCCCAGGTGCAGCTCTTCCCCGTCCTCGGTGTAATAGCGGAAGGGCTCGTAGGTGCCGGCCTTGGACCAGGTGATGGGCACGTATTTGCCGCCGCAGGCACAGTAGCCCGCGCTCTCCGTGACGAGGTCCACGGTCAGGCGGCCGTAGCTGTCGTAGGCGCGGATGGCGGTGTAGAGCAGGATCACGTTGGTGAACTCCACCTCTTTGCCGGTGAGCCCGTCGGCATAGGGGGCGCCGTACTGGGCGGCGGTGTATTTCCCCGTATCCTCGTGGTAGGTAAGGGTCGTGGTCTTCTTGTTGAAGTTCACTTCGATGCTTTTGGCGGCTTCCCCATTTTCATACACGGGTTCCCGGACGAAACGGAGGCCGCAGTCATAGTCCTCCCCCAGCTCCAGGGGGTATTTCTGCAGCTCCGCCGCCTCCCAGAGCTTGTCGCCGCTGGTGAAGAGGGTGTGCTCCAGAGCGTAGCCCGCGCTGCGCCGGTCCTGATCCCGCCAGAAGGGTTCGTTGGCATACCATCCCCGCACCCCGTCGATGTTCTCGATACGCATGCTGCTGATGCGGCTGTAGGCGTCCTCGCTGCCCCCTGCATGGCAGAGCACCGCCCCGTAGGAGAGGCATATGTCCTGATAATAGGGGCGCACGCTGCGGATGCTGCCCAGCTCCCCGGCGTTTTTGATGTCCGAAAAGACGCAGAGCATGCGGGTGATGTTGCCCTCCGCCAGGACCTCATAGATGATGTCCGCGTTGCCGATGCCGCACTGGGGCTGGGCCTCCGTGTGGTTGTTCACCATCACGGCGAAGGGGCGGGTGTTGTCCGCCGCCTCCAAAGGCGCGCCGTTGAAATAGTTGCGAAAGGCGGGCTCCGGCTCCGGCGTGGGCTCGGGGGTGGGCTCCGGCGTGGGGGACGGCGTCGGTTCCGGCGTGGGAGCGGCGGTGGGCTCCGGCGTGAGGGTCTCCAGGGGAGGCGCCGTTTCCGGCGGCTCGGGAACGACCTTCCCGCTCTTATCGCAGGCCGCCAGGCCCAGAAGGAGGCAAACGGCCAGTATCAGTATGGCAAATGTCAGACGATGTTTCATTTCCTCAGTGTTCAGGCGTTTTCCCATTGTCCGGGAAAGCACAGTCCTTTCGACGTTTTTCGGGAAGCTTTCGCCACATCATACTCTTTCCCGACCGCAGAAGCAAGCATTTTTCTGTGAACAAACACAGACGCCCGGCCGCAGCCGGGCATCCGCGATCTTATTGCCAGTCCTCTGCCCCCGGCGGGATCAGGAGGACGCGGTCGGGGGTCCAGCCGCTCTCGTAGCTTCCCGCAAAGACGACGCAGAGGGTGTTCTCCGAATCGCGCAGGGGGAAATAGGCGGAATAATAGCCGCCGTCACGGGCATGCCAAACGAGCTCCCCGCCCCAGGTTTCCGGGGCTTCGCCCATTTCCAAAGCCTTTTCCCGTGCTTCCAGGAGCATCCGCGTCCGCTCCGACGGCCCCGATTCCTCCGGCTTTCCCACGGCCAGGTCCTCATGCTTTACCCAGACCTCCATGCCCCCGGCGAAGCCCACGAGCGCATAGCCGTCCTCCAGAGCGACGACAGCGCCTTCCAGATCATAGCCGTGGGTCTGCTCGTTGTCGTCAACAAGGCATTCGGCCAGGGACGCCTTTGCCTCGTCCCCGTAGCCGAAGGTTCGGGGATAGAAGGTGACGCCCGCCGGGATATAGACCGGGCAAGTCGTTTTGTCGGACAGCTCCTCCGTCCAGGGGATCACGTCCTCCGCCCGGAGCATGACCGCCTGGATCGGGGAAGCGACCTTCGTCTCCAGCTCCGCGCGCAGCCAGATCTCCCCCTCCGGGGTGATCTGCTCCCATTCCACCCGGTAGCGATAGCCCGCGGGGATCGTGAGGACGGTATCGTCCCCCTCCGTCATGCTCTTGTAGTTGAGCTCCTCCGGGACAAAGACCCAGCCGTATTCCGCCGCGGCGTAACGGTCCCGTCGTGCTTCGGGCCGGGTTTCCGGGTCCTCGGGGCGCTGCTGCCCGCCGGCATTCTCATTCCAGAAGGAGAGGATGATCCAGCCCTCCTCCGGCGGAGCGCCCACCCGCTGGCAGGTGAGGCAGGTTTGGCTGTACCAAAGGCGGACGACGTCGTCCTTCCGCTCTCCCCACATCGGCTGGAAGACCGCCGGGCCCCAATCGCTGGTGGTGGTATAGAAGCAGTCGTACTCCGGCAGATACTTGCCGCAGAGCCGGTAATCCCGCTTCAGATCCCGGAGGCCGATGCCGTAGAAATGCTGCAGGTCCCCTTCCACCAGGGAGGCCGGGATGCGGTGCAGGGGCGTCGGCAGGTCCTCGATGTGCTGCCAGCGGCCCGCGTAGAGCTTTCCCGCGTCCCGCAGGGCCCGGAATTCCGCTTCGGTGGCCGATTCCTCGTAGTAATAGTAGCGCAGGAACGCATCCAGGTCCAGCTCCGTGGGGTCCCGATAGAAGGAGGTGAAGCAGGCGCTCATGGGATTATTGGCCAGCTGGTTGTAGTCCATCGTCCCGGCGCCGTTATTGGGGTAACCGTAGGGATAAGTCGTCGTGACCTTTTTCCAGGCCTCCAGCTCCCCGTCGTCGAGGAGCGTCCAGCCCTCCTCCACGGGGTATCGGGGCAGTACCGACGGCGTCGGTTCCGGCGCGGGCTCAGCCCGGCGCTGAGGCCCAAAGGCGAAGAGCAGCGCCACGGCGGCGATCAGCACGCCCGCCGGGACCGCCATCCACCATTTGGGCTTCCGCCAGCGGAGAACGCTTTTGATGCGCTGCTTCACGTTCCCCTCCCCGAAACCCAGGGGCGTGGCGGCAAAGAGGGGTTTTCCGGCGCTGAGGCTGAGCAGCAGGCGGGAATAGGCCGCCCGCTCCTCCCCATCCAGGCCGCGGATCACCGCCTCGTCGCAGGCCCCTTCCATGTCCCGCACGGCCAGGAAGAAAGCCAGCCAGCAAAAGGGATCGAACCAGTGGATACAGAGGGCCAGCCAGCCCAGCAGCTTCCACAGGGGATCCAGCCGCTTCAGGTGGGCCCGCTCATGCCTGAGCACCCAGGCCCGGTCCTCCGCCGCCATGCCCCAGGGCAGGTAGACGCGGGGGCAAAGAACACCCAGGACGAAAGGCGAAGCCAGCCCTTCGGCCTCGTAAACGCCCTTATCCAGCTTTACGGCTTCCCGAAGGCGAAAGCGCAGGCGCAGGTATTTGAAGACGCTCCACAGCAGCAGGGCCGCCGCCCCGCCCAGCCAGACCCGGCTGAGAACGGGCAGCCATACCTCTCCCGCCCGTTTCGGCTCGGAAAGCCCGTCGGCGGCGGTCACCACATAATTGCGGGCGTCGTCGGAGCCGGCAGGATCCGACGGCGCTTCTCCCGTATCGTCAGGTGCCGTCGGCGCTTCCGCCCGGCCGGTCGGCCCGGCGGGAGGATACCCGCTTACCGGCGTCCGACCCGCGGCAAGGGCATCCCCATAGCCCGGCTCTCCCCGCAGGATCACTCTCGTGTCCCCGGCATAGCGCTCCGTCCACGACGTCACCAGCTCCCCGCTCTCTACCGTTTCCGGCATCACGGAGGTAGGTGCGCGCAGGGTCACTGGGCAGAGCAGCCGGAACAGGACCACCAGCCAAAGCAGGCAGACGTATCTCCTGGGAAACCGCCGCAGCGCCAGACGCGCCGCCAGTACCGCCAGGATCGTCAGGGCCCCGGCGGCGCTCATGCGCAGCAGCGTCAGCAGCCAGTCGTTCATTTCGAGCGCTCCCTGGCCTCGTCGATGAGCTTTTGCAGCTCGCCGATCTCCTTTTCCGTCAGCTTCTTCCGGGCGGTGAAGGCTGCCAGGAAGGCGGGCAGGGAGCCGCCGAAGCTCTCCCTGACGAACTGCCTGCTCTGGCTTTCCTCGTAGCTGGCGCGGTCCACCAGGGCGGACACCGCCCCGCCCTCGTTGCGAAAGAGGCCCTTTTCGCAGAGGCGGCGCAGCACCGTGTAGGTGGTGGATTTTTTCCAGCCCAGCTTTTCCTCGCTGAGGCGCACCAGCTCCCCGGAGGGCACCGGGGCATGCTCCCAGACGATCTCCGCGAATTTCGCCTCCGCTGCGCCCATTCGATAGTCCATGTTTTTCCTCCTGACCCGGCATTTGGTCTATAGCCTGTAAATCAAGTCTACAGCATGTAAACCGTGATGTCAAGTGGAAAAATCGGAAACAAACAAGCGCCTGTCCCGAAGGGCAGACGCTGAAATGATTTCAGATTTTGCATGGATTATGACACGAAGGGGGATTCCCATCCCCCTTCACAGATCCCCCATGCGTATCGGGACCTTGAATCACAGGTTTTTCTACAGACTGCAGCGCCTGCCCCGAGGGGCAGACGCTGCCTGTTCAGCATGATCGGTTATGCGGTCTCGTCTTCCTTTTTGACGTCTTCGTATTTGCCCGTGGCCGCATCCATGAACAGCTGGATCGTATCGATCAGCAGGAGGATGGTCAGCTCCGCGAAGCCGATGAGGCAGACGAGAGCGAAGATCCACTTGGGCATGTTCAGCACGTCCGTGGTGGTGCCGGTGGAGAAGAAGTTCTGAAGCTTCAGCACGGCGCCGTAGGTGAAAAGGGCACAGACCGCCAGCTCGATGAGATGGACGACGGCAAGCCAGATCGTGCGCATTTTCGGCGGGAACTTATCCACGAACATATTGACCCAGATATGCCCCTTCTTCACCTGGAAGGTCGGGATCGCCAGCAGGCAGATGACCACCAGGAAATAGGCGGAAAACTCGTTGCTGCCCTTGATGGAATACTGGGCGCCGGAGGCCTTGCGCAGGATCACGTCGATGGCGACGACGAAGACCATGACGAAGCAGGACGCGAGACCCACGTAATTCAGGGCGCTGACGAACTTGCCGAAGGCATTTCTGATTTTCTGCACGGGATACTCCCCCTTCCGCGATCAGGCGAAATCACCAGTTGAACTGGGCGTTGTACTTCTCCACCAGGGTCTTGGCCTGGTCGTAGATGCGCTGGGCCACGGCGGGATCCGCCTGCTCGGAGATCCAGGTGGCGGCCACGTTCTCATAGGCGGTCTGGAACTCGGAAGCCAGAGCGTCAGAGGGAGCGTAGATATTGCCGCCGTTGGCAACGGCGCCGTAGCGGCCGGCAGCCTCCCAGAAGCTCCAGATGTCCACCAGGTTCAGCAGATAGTCGCCGGACACGGACTTGATGGCGTCCTGGATGTCCTTGGGCAGAGCGCCCCAGATATCGGCGTTGGCCATGAGGGCGTAGGCGGAGCAGCCGATGTTGGTGTCGATGTAGTAGTTCAGCACGCCGGGGTCGGACAGGGCGAAGGACTTGATGCCGTGCCAGTCGGTGACCAGGTAGTTGATGATGCTGTTCTTCACGTTGCTGTAGACTTCACCGATGGGGCAGCCGAACACAGAAGCGCCCACCTCGTT